>OAUU01000145.1_pt1 | contig 78719 bp, 102 predicted proteins | sample 1501381 | NCBI WGS metagenome assembly OAUU01 (sample SAMEA2580057, study PRJEB22360) | human gut metagenome | reverse complement strand
GGAAAAAAGCCACTACGAAGTCTGGAAGGGTAATGTACCTGTCGGAAGAGGTTGTTTTGGTGGTTTTCTGCTGATATTCGCCGTCTTGTCCCTTAACAAGAGCCTTGTGAACGTGAATGACGTTTCCTTCTACATCATCTGCGGTGAGTCCGCAGATTTCAGAGCGTCGTAATGTGCCGAATGCGGCAAGGTATAAAGCAATGAGCATATCTTTATCGTGTGCCGTAAAATAATCCATCAGTGCCTTAATATCGGCGTCAGACGGCAGGGCGTAGACTGGCTGAACAGCCTGCGGAAGTTTGGTCGACAAATTGATATTGCATCCGGATGCACGCAAGGCAGCTGTAAGAAAGCCATGCGCATTTCGCACAGTTTTGGGCGCGTGGTTTTTGGAAAGATCGTTTATAAATTGTGTTACTAATTTCTGATTGATTTTTGCAATCTTAACATCTTTTATCGATAAAAAATATGAATACATTTGCTTGTAGCCCCGTATAGTGGCTGGAGAGAGCACGTTTTCTTTTGACGACACGTAATTGTCCAGACATTGTTGCAATGTAATGTTAGCGGCGGAATCATGCATTCCGGTTTCTTTTTCAGCTGCCCATTCTGCAGCCATCAATTCACATTTTCTTTTTCCCTTCGCCGATGGATCATCACATGTAAAAGATCTGTAGTGTTTTTTCCCGTCAGTATCCGTGTAATCGAATGCACGAATGCGCCATGATCCAGAAGGTAATTTTTTTGCAGTTGCCATATGTACCATCCTTTCTTCTAACCCCCTCGAAATCGAGGAGTTTTTGGGTATAAAAATAACAGCCAGCGTGGAACGTGTGTTCCGCTTGCACTCGGCTGCTCCGAATGATACAATATGCTTGTCTAGGGCTCTGGTATCATCTGGAGCATAACCGTCCTGCTTTAGAGTGGGGCGGTTTTTATTTATTTCTCTAAATATCTCTTTGCTACAGTAATAAGCTTGTTTTTGTAAGAATAAATATCGTTCAGAGAGTCAATATAAATACGCTCAAAGTTCTTATTCTCATCAGGAATAAGCAATTGCTTGTTCTTTGTGTCGAGATTAATCCTACAAAGTGGCTTGCGGTTATTGTCCTGATATAAGATTCCAAAGTAGCTTTCAGTATCGCGGTATACAACATCTTCTATTGGAATTGTACCAGCTAGAATACCGCGAACAATGTAGAAAGCTTCCATTTCTTCCTCTGTTGTAACTATTTTGCTTTTTTGCTCATCTAAAATAGGTGTGTCATTTGGTTGTTCATCTGCTTCCGGTGTAAGAGCGGATGATATCTTTTGGTTAACGATATCATTGACAAATCCGGTAAATGACTTTTTGACGATTGATTTAAACTTATCGATGACTTTTTGATTCTTCTGGCCGTCATAAACATTAGAAAGTATGTATCGAACAAATTCATCGCTTGGATCATCTAAGTCTTTTGCAAGAAGCCCTTTTATCAATGAAGAGTACTTAAGGTCGGATGCTGTACTGAAAATATTATCCTTATCAAACACTTCTTTTGAAAATTTCTTTAGTTCGTTTATCTGAGCATCTTTCAGATCATTCAAATTGATTTCGAGGAATGGAGCAAGGTCCATTTTATTTGCCTCGTCTAAGTCAGTAAAGAATTGGTATATTAATCCATTTGTTAAAATTCCGAACTTCGCAGGGGAAGTTCCAAAATATCGGAATAACTGTGAACCATGTTTTGACAAAGATTCGCCACACCATTTGCATTCAATGAGAATTTCTGGATTTCCATTGATGAGAATGGCATAATCAACTTTTTCCCCTTTTTTTACTCCAACATCCGCAGTGTATTCAGGACAAAATTCTCCCGGGTTAAAAACGTCATACCCTAGAAGTTGAAAAAACGGAATAATCATTGACATTTTAGTTGCTTCTTCAGTGGAAATATTTTATTTGAGAGGAATAACTCTCTCTGCAAACTGTTTTAAATCTTCAGTGAAGCCCATAACATATACCTTCTTTCTTTTGTAATAACAAAATCATAACACACGTTTGTAGAATATTAAAGACTCATATAAGACTTTAAACGCAAATCTATAAGTGATTTTTCATAACCTAATAATCGTGATAGCTGTTCAGTAGTCATATTGTGGTTCTCCAAAATAATTTCGTCCGGAATCAGAAGCTCGGCAGCAAATGTATTAGCTTCGATTTCGGGCTTGTTTGTGTTGAAGCAAGTACGAGTGTCCATGTATACTGAATTTTCTCCTTGATGCATGAGCATATGCCCTAATTCATGTGCACACACAAAGGTTTTTTCGTTATCTGGCAAATTTTCATCAATATAAATAAGATGATTTCTCTGAAAGTATTGATAAAATCCACGAACATCGACGAGCGGAGCATATATCAGTATTGCGTTTCTTTCGTTGATGATTTCAAAAGGATTTCGTGTGTGATGTTTTTTAACAATAGATTCTGCCAAACTATGTATGTTCATTAAAATCACTGTTCCTCTTTATATTTCTTAGGTGTATAAAGTTCCTTATTTTTCTTTTTTGCCATTTCCATACCTATTTGCATTGCAGAGAGTATGGAGTCAATCGATTCTTGGCTTGCAGGTTTTCCCTCGAACATAAGCCCTGGCTGCTTTAAAAGTTGCTCTGTATTCGCAAGGATAGTCTTAATATCTTTTTCGTCTTTAGGCTTAAGCTGTGGCTCTTTAGGCTCTGAATCTTCTTTTCCAGTCATCAAATAAATTAAAGAAATGCCAAAATAATCTGCAATTTTTTGGAGTTTGTCGGGCTTTGGAGTGCTTTTACCTCTTTTCCAGTCACTTAAAGTAGATTGAGAAACTCCAGTTTCTTTACTTACTTTATACGGTGTTGTTCCGTATTTTTGTAGTAATTCAACAAAAATCTCATACATAATCTGTTCACCTTTCATAAAGATAAGCAATACTAAAGAAATCCGATAAAAAGCATTGACAATAACGGATAGCCGTAGTATAGTATGAGCATACACAAGAAAACCGTTGTAACGGTTAGTGTATATGCTACGGGAATATGTTGCTTTGTCTGATAATCGAAGTATATCACATTTCCGTAGCAAACACAATAATATTAATACGGAAAGGCGGTGCAAAATTGTACAAAAAATTTGCAGAATTGTTGGCGAAACATCACAAAACTGCTTATCAAGTAGCAAAAGACACTGGTATTGCGCAATCGGTGTTATCCGATTGGAAAACCGGTCGTAGCAAGCCGAAAGCTGATAAACTCAAGATTCTCGCAGAGTATTTCGGCGTGACCATTGACTACTTCTATGAAGATACCACGGTATCTGTCCAATAATTTGGACAGCAAAACGGAGAGAGGAGGGTGAGGAGTGAAATTATTTAAGAAAAAAGAAGTGCCGGTGGTGCATCCGAATACTTTTCTTGCACCAGACGAACCACCAAAGCAGGGTTTTGATGAATTTAAATCCATTTTATCTGACTGGGTTGTAGTTCGATTTGCTGCACCCTGCCACGCGTGGAATGAAATTGCAGAATCAAAGGAGTGGAAAGATTTCGTAAATCTTCTGGAGAAATATCAAAAAGAATATACCCAGAAGATGGACAGCAAATAGGAAGGGAGTGAGAAGCGTGGGAAAAAGTAATTTGTGTGAGGATAAGACTGCTAAGCGCATGAATCACGTCAAACGTATGTTGTATGGATCCCTGTCCCAGAAGTATAGCAATAAAGAGATTGCGGACAAGCTTGGGATGGGCGTAGGTACCATCACAAAGTATTTTAGCCGTGACGGCACGCCGAAGAACATGACGCTGGAAACGTTGTACGAATTGGCGGATATGGCGGGTGTGGTCATATCATTTACTTTTAAGGATATTCCGGATTGAAAGGAGTGAGAACGTTGAAAAGGATAGGCAAGATCGTTACGGCGGTCGGCGTGGTCACGGCACTGCTTGCAGGATGCTGTCTGGATTCGCAGGATGTATACGGCTACCTTGCGGGAGCGGTGTGTATCATCGGTGGCTTTCTGGGCGGCGCGGGCTATGCGATTTACATGCTGGCGGAGCGGCGGCGCACCGAGGTTGTGATCGAGATGGACAAGCCGGATATTGTGTGGATCGAGATTGAGGAGGTGGGAAAGTGACGGAGCAGGAAAAACAGGAGATTGTTTCCGAGGTTGAAAAGCAGATTATAGAAAAGATGAAAGGAACGGTCATTCGCGAAGATACACAGTCAGTTTTGAAGAAGCCACGTTCAAAATGGTTTACGAGCGCATCTTGCAATACGGAATCTATTATGTACAAGCTTTTTGGCACGTATGTTTATTGGAGCGTTTGGGATATGATCCGCAAGCTCACATGTTATATATGCGGAACCAGTTATGTGAGAAATCTTTCGGGAAATGAGATGGCGGATGAAGTGGCGGAAAAACTGTGTCAGTTTGTATACGACCTAAGAACGGAGTATCTGGAACATGAGACAAAAAAATAGCACCCTGATAACTTTGGCGAGTACAGGTGCTATTTACCGTAGGAATACATAAGTATTTCTGCGTTTATTGTAACACTGACGTGGAGGATATGTCAATGTACGAGTATCAATGTAGGTGCTGCGGTTGCATGATGGACCCGGGAGAGGGGCAGAACGGCATGTGTGATGACTGCGTTACCGGGGAGACAGAGCGGCAGGAGCGTGAAGAGAAGATGGAGCGGATGATCCGGGCAACGGATTGGACGCAGCTGGAAGTGGAGGATTTTTTGAATGAAAGCAAGGTTATGTAACAAGGACATGTGCAATCTCGTGGATGTGTTGCGGGAATTGCCGGAAACACTGGAAGGGGTCGGCGTTGCGGGAATTGCCACTATTACCATTGCGGATGACGGGAGCATTAGCGGGGTGCTGGCTGTTTCTCCAGAGACAGCAGTGAGACTTAAGATCAGTGACAATGGCGACAAAGGAGAGTGGGAGTATATCGATGATTGAGATCGCGCCGGATGCGCCGGACTGGGACGAATACGAAGCGGAGCAGGCACGAGTGCAGCGGCATAGAAAGAAACTGGCAGCAATATACGACCGCGAGGAGCGGTTTAGAGAAGAAAAGGAGATAGAAGATGCAGGAAATTAACTTATTAGTAGAGCAGAAAGACGGAAGTATCGAGACCAACTTTGAAGAGATCAAGGCAGCCCTTGCGGCAGGACTGGAGGAGTACAAGGGGATGGTGTTTACCGCAGAATCCCAGCCGGAAGCAAAAAGGACGGTGGCAAGCCTGCGTAAACTGAAAAAGGCCATGAACGACAGGCGAATCGAGATCAAGAAAACTTTTATGGTACCGTATACCAACTTTGAAGCGCAGGTCAAGGAACTGGACAAGCTGATCGATGAACCGATCGACTTTATCAGCGGGCAGATCGAGGAGTTTGAGCGTAGGCGCGTGGAAGCAAAGAAAGCGATGATCTGTGAAATCTATACCGGGATTATGGCGGAGCATGGAACTGTGATGGAGTATTTGCCGCTGGATCGCATCTATGATAGCAGATGGGAGAATTCCACGACCACGCAGAAAGCTATCACAGAAGCCATCACAGCACATGTGGAGCACGTAGAGAAAGATCTGGACACTATCCGGGCGATGGAATCGGAGTTTGCGGATAAAGGTCTGGCGAAGTACAAGGCAACGCTGGAACTGTCAGATGCCATTACAGCCATGAACCAGTACCAGAAGCAGAAGGAAGAAATCCTGCGGAGACAGGCAGAGGAAGAGCAGAGAAAGGCAGAAGAGGAGGCACGCAGGGCGGCAGAGGAAGAGCAGAGAAAAGCTGCTTTGGTGCATGAAGAACCGGCTGTACCGGAAGTTGTGCCGGAGGAAGAAAAAGAGGTGCGGTCTGCACCGGCGTCGGCGGGAACCGTACGGTATGAAGTGGTTGCCGATCCGTTCCAGATCGCACAGCTCGAAGCGGCTATGCGTGAGTACGGTATTAAATTTCGGAGGGTATAGAGATGAATGGTAAAAACATCAAAAAGCACTTGAATAACAAGTTGCGTGATTGGATTTTGAATATTGATGATGAAAACATCAAAAAAATTATAAAAGACAATGTGATTGTGACTGGTGGTGCGATTGTTTCGCTTCTGACCGGTGAAAAACTTCACGACTATGATGTTTATTTCAGAACAAAAGAAGCGTGCTTGGCTGTAGCGACATACTATGTCGGAAAATGGAATGAAATGCATCCAGACAAACCGGTTTCAGTAAGGTGCGATGATAAAACGGGAAAAATTGACTGCTTTGTTTCATCTAAGGGCATTGCGGATGAAGATGAAGTAAAGACGAGTGACATTTCCTATAATTTTGCATCCACGGAAGAGGAGATTGAGGAAGCTTTGGAGCAGGAGACGGAGAACGAAAAGTACAGACCTCGATTTATCACGAGCAACGCAATCACTTTGACAGACAAGGTGCAGCTTGTAATTCGATTCTATGGCGAGGTGGAGGAAATTCATAAGAACTATGATTTTGCACACTGCACATGTGCATGGAGCTCTTGGGACAACGAATTATTTCTTCCGGAAAAAGCACTTGAATGCATTATCAACAAGGAGCTGTACTATATCGGATCAAAATATCCGTTATGTTCGATTGTTCGGACCCGGAAATACCTTGAGCGCGGCTATCACATCAATGCTGGACAGTATGTAAAAATGTGTTTCCAGTTGAATGAATTAGATCTGAAGGACGTAAAAGTTCTCGAGGATCAGCTGACGGGTGTTGACACAGCATATTTTAAAATGATGGTTGATGCCATTCAGAAGCATATGGAGGAAACCGGTGAGGAAAGGGTTGATGCAACCTACGCAATGAATCTTATAAATAAACTGTTTTAGGAGGGCGGCATGGCGGAAGCAGCAAGAAAAATGAATATATATGAAGCGATCTCTCGGTGCATGGAAGAGATCGGGGCGGTTGGTAAAGATGCAGTGAATAAACAGCAGGGCTTTAAGTACCGCGGAATTGATGCGGTCATGAATGCAATCAATCCGGCGCTGGTAAAGAATCATGTTTTTATTGTTCCGGAAGTATTGGAACAGCAGAGACAGGAGCGAACCACAAATAAGGGTGCGGTTCTGATCTATTCCATCTGCCGGATAAAATATACGTTCTATGCAGAGGACGGCTCGTCTATTGAAGCAATCACAGTTGGCGAGGGCATGGACAGTGGAGATAAAGCAACCAACAAGGCAATGGCGATTGCATTTAAATATGCATGCTTTCAGGTATTTTGCATTCCGACCGAGGAGATGAAAGACCCGGACGGCGAGACACCGGAACCAGTTGCACCAGCACCGCAGTTTACACCGGCGACAGCAGAGCAGTTACATAAAATCAATAGATTTGTGGATGCCTATGCTGAAATGTGTGAGAACGCAAATGCGGTAGATATCGTGAACCAGCTTAAGAAAATGTACAATTTTTCCGGTACATCTGATATTTCTACGGAGCTGGCAAACAAGCTGATCAAACAGGTAGAGACCTGGTATAAGAAAAGGAAAGAAGCTGATGCCTGATGGAGACTACCGGAAAGCTAACTGGTGCAAGCCGGACATTTGATGGACGAGGCATCATCCTCACGTTTGAGGTTGACGCTTCGGCAGCCGGTCAAATTGAAAATTTACAGAATCAGGACAAGCTAAAAATAAAAGCTGTCAGATATACGCAGAAACGGAGCCTTGATGCAAATGCTTACTTTCATGTGTTGGTTGGAAAAATTGCTGACGTACTCACGATTTCAAAGGCAAAAGCTAAAAATGTTCTGATCTGTAAATATGGACAGCCCGAATATCTTCCAGATGGAAATATTTTCTACTATCAGTCAAACGCACCAGAAGAATATATGTGGGAACAGGAAACGATCCATGCAATGCCGGTTCGGTATGACGGAAAACTGACTGTATATAAAATCTATCGCGGGAGTCATACCTATGACACGAAAGAAATGTCGGTTCTGATTGACGGAACGGTAGCGGATGCAAAGGAACTTGGAATAGATACCATTACGCCAGCAGAACTACAGGAAATGAAAGAGCGGTGGGGAATATGAAGCGATTATGGAGCGTATTCACGGATGATATGGAACATTGCTATTTTACCGGCGCGGTGCCGGTTGAACGCCATCATATTTTCCCGGGTAATCCGAACCGGAAGAATAGCGAGAAGTATGGATTTGTCATACCGCTTCGCCCGGATCTGCATCCGAATGGAACGCAGGCGGGGAAGAATGCCGCTGAAATGGATCTGAAGCTTAAGCAGATGGCACAGGAATATTTTGAAAGCCATTACGGAAGCAGAGAAGAGTTCCGGCGGATATTCGGGCGGAGCTGGTTATAGGGTTGAAACACCCGCCTGCGGGCAAAAGAAACCAATCATGCGGAGACTTATTATATCACGAACTGTCGAAGCCATGATGATACCTCCGGGGTCGTCCCGGAGGGGAAAGGAGAAATAATTGGAAGAATTAAAGGTTACAGAATATAGAGGCATGAGAGTGCTGACAACGCAGCAGATTGCAGAAGCGTATGGCGTTGAAGCAAAGAAAATCACAGATAATTTTAACAACAATAAGAGCAGATATGTGGAAGGAAAGCATTTTATTTGTCTGGATGGTGAGGAGCTGAAACGGTTCAAGAGCGAAACCGAAAATTTAGGTTTCGCTAGAAATTTGAATAAACTTTACCTCTGGACAAAGAAGGGTGCGTTCCTCCATGCAAAATCTTTAAATACGGATACGGCATGGGAAGTATACGATCGTCTGGTTGATTCTTATTTTGATCACAGCAATCTGCTTGAGGGGATGTCGCCAGAGTTGAAAGCCGCACTGATCGTAGATAAGCGTGTGACCAAGGTAGAACACCGCATCGACCACATCGAGAACGATATGCCGCTGTTCGGCGCAGAATCGGATGAATTGTCGGCACATATCAGACGCAGAGGTGCGGAACTTCTCGGCGGCAAGAAAACGGAAGCATATCTGGACAATGCGATCCGGCAGAGAGTGTATCGGGATATTTACAACCAGCTCCGCCGGGAATTTGGAATCTACGATGATGAGGGCAAGATGAAGAGTTACAAGGCATTGAAGAGAAAGGATCTCGCAGATGCGCATGAATTTGTTGACTGCTATACGCTTCCGGCGTACCTGGCGGAGCAGATCAATGATTGCAACGCACAGATGCGGATGGGTGGTGCGGATGGAGTATAAATTCACGATTAAATTAAAACCGATCACGAAAAAGAACAGTCAGCAGATTGTTAAGGACAAAACAGGGCGTCCGAGAATCGTTCCGTCATCGGCATATAAAAAATATGAAAAGCAGTGTGAAAAATTCATGCCGGACATAGAAACCATTGATTGTAAGGTGAACGTGAAAGCGGTGTATTACATGCCGAACAACCGCAGGGTTGATCTTACGAATCTTCATGAAGCCTTACATGACATTCTGGTGCATTACGGAGTGCTGTCGGATGATAATTGCAAAATTATCGTTTCTACGGATGGAAGTTATGTAGATGTTGATAAGTGGGAGCCGAGGACAGAGGTCACAATAACAGAGTTAGAAGAGGGGTGATCGCTTGAATTACATAGCCGAAATAAAAGCATTCTACGATCGGCTCGAACTAAACCCGCTGCCCTCACCCGCCATCGCCTTATGGCATGCGCTTATGTCCATAGCGAATAAAACGGGTTGGCAGCAAGAGTTTACGGTAGCCGTATCAGTCCTGGTGCTGAAATCGGGGCTGAATGCACAGGCAATCAAAAGAGCGAGAAACCGCTTGGAACAGGATGGGTATATTACATGGCGTTCCCGAGGGGGAAACCAAGCTGCGGTTTATCATCTGAATAGTCTTGTGGTACAAAACGAGGTTAAAAATGTACCACAGTGTGAACCACAAAGTGTACCACAAACCGAACCACAGAGCGTACCACAGTGTGAACCACAAAGTGTACCTATTACTAAACATAAACTAAACGAAACCAAAACACCCCCTATATCCCCCGTGGAGCGGTTCGTGGAATTTGCTGCAGCCTACCCGAAAAAATGTACCGGCTACCTGTCAGAATCGGAATACTGCAATGCGGTGATGGCTGGCGTACCGGAGGATGATCTGATACGGGCGGCGCAGAATTATGCGGATGCTTGCCGGCGGGACAGAACGGCGGAGCGGTATATCAAGAAAGTGGAAAACTGGCTTCGTGAGAATGTATTTATGCAGTATCTAAAAGGAGCGGGCAATGGAGCAGATGGAACAAACGCTGGAGAAAATACTACAGCGCATGAAAAATCGATCAATGAGCGGCTCGGGGAACTTGGAGACACCGGAGAATTTGAAGGATTCTGATGTGTGCCCGTTGTGCAATGGTACCGAGTGGATATTGACCGAAAAGGACGGTATCACAACGGCGGGGGGATGTAAGTGCCGGCGATGTCAAGGCGGTTGCGGTTTGCGGATATTCCGGAAGCGTTCCGGGGGATGGATTTGAAAACCTTCCGCACGGATGTGTACCGACAGCCGGACAGCAAAAAGACGGTGGCAGATGCCTGCCGGATCATAAAGGTTTACCTGGATGATTTCGGGAGCCAGAGGGATCAGGGCATGGGGCTGTTTATCTGGTCTCGCACAAAGGGTAGCGGAAAAACACGGATCGCCGCAGGTATTGCGAATGAGCTTATGAAAAGCTATGCGGTTAAGTTTGCAGTATCGCTGACCATCCTGCAGGAGATCAAGAATACATGGCGGCGGGATGCCGAATACAGTGAGAGCCGGTTATTGGATGCGCTTAACACGGCGGATGTGCTGATTATCGATGATTTCGGCGTGGAATCCCCGGCGGCGTGGATCAACGACAAGATGTACCAGATCATCAACGAGCGGTACATCAACAAGAAAGTGACTATCTTTACAAGCAACGAATCATTGGACAGTCTGCGGTACGATGACCGGATCACGAACCGGATCAAGGAGCGGACATATCAGATTGCTTTTCCGGAGGAATCGGTTCGGGACCATATCGCAGAGCGGAATCAAGAAAAGATGATTGAAAAAGTTATGAGAGGACAGGGCAATGGAGAGAAGAAAAAGAACGAGCATGTATGACCCGTACCGAGAGGATATTGTGGCAGCTCTTGAAGCAGGCAAGACGATCAGACAGATTTACGATGAGATCATATGCCCGGCGCTGAACGGCGGGTGCGAATACAGCGGCTTGGTGTATTACGTGAATAAAAACGGTCTCCGGTACGTGACGGAAAATGACGGCTATGAGCCGGTACATATCTGCGCGGAGTGTGAACATTGCGGAAAAATCCAGAGAGAGCGGTTCGATCCCATGAGTTTTTGCAAGAAAGCGGAGCGGGAGATTTTGCCGGTGGTCAAGACGTCGCCGCGGTGGTGTCCGCTACGATCGAGGATACAGGGGGCGAGATAAATGCATAGAGACAGTAAGGAGCGCCGCAGGCGCATGGCGGAAATCAGTGAGAAGATGACACGCCCAAGCAAGCATGTGAGCGGCGACGTGCTTAAGAGATTCAGAGAGGTGCCGTATCAGCTGCGGTGCGGAAAGGAGCAGGGAAATGATTGAATGCATGAGAACAGTAGCGAGAAAGCCGGAGTTTGGGCGGTGGATTCCGGTAAGCGAGAGGTTGCCGGAAGATTGCGTCCCGGTCAACATTACATATGTGAATCATAATCCGGAATCTTATTACGCGAACATCAAAGATGTACCGTTTACGGCAACAGGGGTGCATTACTCGGACGCATGGTACTGGTGGTCAACGACTTGCACTGATTATCTTGCAGAATACGGCAGATGTGATGTTGATATGGTCGATACCGATGTCGAGATAATAGCCTGGATGCCACTGCCAGAGCCGTATAGGGAGAGTGAGGAAAAATAATGGGTTGCGAAAAAGAATGCAAGCTCGGAAAAACATATTGTTGCATGGAGTGCCCGAGCAACGATATATGCCGGGAAAAGCGCAAGAACAGAAAATTGAGTTTTGAAAAAGCTGTGAAGTGGATTGCCGTTAGCATTGCGGTTATCGCCGGAATCAAGATGACGGGATCGGCGTGGTGCCTGTGGGCGTTTGCTTTGCCGATACTGGCAGATTAGGAGGGATAGACATGACAGAGAATGAAGCAATTGAAAAAATCAAGTACCGGATGCATACGGCGGAGCATGTAACCGGGGAAGGCGGAATGGAAGATTTGGAAATGGCGGTCAATGCACTGGAAGAGATTCAGCGCTGGCATACGTCAGTTGTTAATCCCAACATCAAAAATGAGTTTGCAAACCGTTCGACGCAGATTTGTGTGAACTGCGACCATAAAGATGAATATATCGAGGAGTTGGAAGCTGAGGTTGAGCCGTATCGAGCATTAGAAAAACGCCTTACGGATATGTTCGGCGGAGAACTATCCCTTGAGGACGTAACGGATGAACTGGAACGATATCTGAAAGAACCGGATAACCCGCATCCGATAAATGCCAAAATTCTTACATACGAGGATGCGGCAGCTTGGGATGCTTACCATGCGATTGGCACACCGGAAGAATTGCAGGAGATGAAGAAAGATTTTGCTGAAGCGTTAAGCGACTAGCGGCAATATCGTAAAATTGGGACTTTAGAAGAATGCCAGGCGGCGATGGAGAAGCAGATTCCATATAAGCCATCACGTAAAAAATTGGTTTGGGGTATTGGAAAATGCAAATGTGGTGTTGAATTTCTGGACAGAAAAACAGGCTTCTGTGGGAATTGCGGGCAGAAATTAGATTGGGAGGACGAAGAATGAGTGCGATATGGTTCATAGTTCTGTTTTAGCTTGGGGAAATGGAGTTGAAATTGATGATGCGTCATATTTGATGTTTGCAATTTTTTATGTCGGAGATTGCATTTTAATGCAGAACAGGAGGGCGAGCGATGGGAAGATTGATTGATGCAGACAATTTGCAGTTCAATGGGCGAAATTACAATAAAAGTCAGATGAAAGCAATTCTCGATTTTATTGATTCGCAGCCGACCGCCTACGACCCGGACAAGGTTGTGGAGCAGTTGGAAGAACGCACAGCATTCCTGAAAGACTGTACGAAGTATGGAAATAAAACAGCAGATCAGCAGTCAAAATCCTACGACACTATGATGATGTACGAGGTCATGGATTTGGTAGATGATTTGTTAGAGATTGTAAAGGCAGGTGTATCAGATGGCAATTAAACCGATTTTATTCAATACCGAAATGGTTCGGGCAATTTTGGACGGACGGAAGACCTGTACCCGTAGATTGATAAAGCCACAGCCGGATAAAAAGCATATATATCCACTTGGTTTTGTTACCGACAGTACAGAAAAGAAAGAGGTAGGATGCTTTGGATTTGCCGCTAATGAATATGGTGGCTCTATTCAATACGTTAAGCCGCCGTATAGGTATGCACCGGGAGATATCCTGTATGTTCGGGAGACATGGAAAAAGGCGCCGAACGGATACTATTACTACGAAGATTGGCAAAGAAATGACATTGCCGATGTTACAAAGTGGAAACCATCCATCCACATGCCGAAAGAAGCGGCGCGTATCTGGCTTAAGGTTACGAATGTGAGAGTGGAGCGGTTGCAGGATATAACACCAAAGGGGGCAGAAAGCGAAGGTGTTGGAAACCTTTTCTATGATGATATCGGATACGGTGAAAAAAATTATGGAACAGAAGTAGACACAGAGTACGGGATTGCAAAGGAGCAATTTGCTTGGCTGTGGGAATCAACCATCAAGAAATCCGACCTTGACCGGTATGGTTGGGATGCAAATCCGTGGGTTTGGGTTATCGAATTTGAGCGGTGCGAGAAACCGGAAGGAGTGTGAGGTATGGCTAAAGCAGTATTGATTATGGATATGCCGGAACAGGTATGCCAGAAATGCACATTGTGCTATGAGACAGAGAATGATGACGAATATCTGTGCTGTGCGACAGGGAAACTTGTACCAGACGGAGCAAAGCCGGATTGGTGCCACTCCAGGAACTGCCAGAGAAGATACCGGAACTTAAATCCGGTTATGAAGAAATTAGCAAGAGCATTCACCGAGACGGCTGGAATGCCTGCTTGGATGAGATTTTAGGAGGAAAAGATGACGGTACAACAGTATGAAGAATACAAAGCAAAGATGAACCGACTTGAACCAGTTAAAGTTTTTCTTTTTTGGTGCGGAGAGAGGTATCGTGGAAAAAGTGTATCAAAGCATCACTTTAGAATAAAGACAATCAAACAAAGCTTCTTGTTACATATTCATTCCTATCTTGGTGAGTCATACGATTATGAAATCCCAGAAGATTTACAAGAAAGAATCGTAAAGACCATTGAAGAGTATGTGGACGAGAAAGAAAGGGAACTTGAGCAGATATGAGCAAAAGCAGAGCAAGTAAATTAAACGGCTACCGCAGTGCGATAAGCCGGAAGAGAAACGATGTGTATAAGTTTAAGACCAGAGGTAAGAAAAAATAGTGTAAAGCGCGATTGAGGATAAGAAACAAATCTGTACCGAAAAAAATTTTTAGGGGCTTCTGACATATTAAAAGTGGATGCAATCAAAACATGTCACTTTTACGGGAGGAAAAAGATATGATGAAAGCCTTAATTATTAGCGTGGTTACAGATTTGGCACGTGAACTTGTATGTGATCTGATTTTAAATTACATATCGAAAAAATTAAAGAAATAGTTTAGGGAAAGGAGCCGAGACTCTGGCCAGAGTGATGCATATGCGGTCTCCTTTTGAAAAATGAGATACAAAGAATTTTTAGAATCCAAGATTGAACTTGCAACGGAAAGCGGGTTCGTTGTGGATCCAGAAAAAGTAAATAAGGTATTAAAGCCCCATCAGAGGGATGCGGTGGTGTGGGCGCTGAAAGGCGGCAGGCGTGCATTGTTTGAAAGTTTCGGACTTGGAAAGACCGTGCAGGAGATTGAGTTCTGCCACTTAGCATCAGAACATAGCTGTGGTCGTGCGTTGATCGTATTGCCGCTTGGAGTAAAACAGGAATTTACACATGATGCAGTGGAAGTGCTTGGATACGAAAAGCCGGAATACTGCCGGACAATGGAAGAAGTGGAGCAAAGCACAAGTCAGATCGTGTTGACGAATTATGAGCGTGTTCGTGACGGAGACATCCGGCCAGATTATTTTACAGCAACATCACTTGACGAAGCCAGTGTTTTAAGAAGTTTCGGAAGTAAAACTTATCAGACGTTTTTAGATAAATTTAAAAACGTTCCATATAAGCTGGTTGCCACGGCTACACCATCACCAAACAAATACAAGGAGCTGATCCATTACGCCGGATATCTGGAAGTGATGGACACCGGGCAGACATTGACCAGATTCTTCCAACGCGACAGCACAAAGGCAAATAATCTGACCTTGTACCCAAACATGGAAGATGAGTTTTGGATGTGGGTAAGCAGTTGGGCGCTTTTTACCACAAAACCTTCAGATCTCAATCCAGTATATTCCGATGAGGGATATGATCTGCCGCCACTTGATGTAAGATGGCACGAATTGCCGGTGCATTATGGCGATACAGCGGATAAGGACGGACAGATTCAGTTATTTCAGGAAGCAGCCGAGGGATTGAAAGAAGCGGCGACGGTCAAGAGAGAAAGTATTGATCGCCGTGTGGCAGAAATGAAACGGATAGTGGAAGAATCACCGGAAGATCATTTCCTGTTGTGGCATGATCTGGAGAATGAACGACACGCTATTAAAAAGGCGTTGCCGGATGTGGTGGGCATATATATGGATCTATGGATTATGACTTGCGGGAACAGCGGGTAATTGATTTCTCAAATGGACGGACGAAGTTATTTGCCACAAAGAAATCATTATCCGGATCCGGATGCAATTTTCAACGGTATTGCCACCGGGAGATCTTTCTGGGGATTGATTATGAATTTAACGATTTTATTCAGGCGGTGCATCGTTGCTATCGCTTTTTACAGAAAGAACCGGTTGTGATTGACATTATCTACATGGAGAATGAACGGCAGATCAAGGAAGCACTGCTTGAAAAGTGGAAGAATCATAACCATATGGTCACGAAGATGGTTGAGATTGTGAAGAAATATGGACTTAATTCTGCGAATAAAGCGGAGCGGTTAGAAAGGAAGATGGGTGTGGAAGGTAGCAGAGAAGAAAGAACAGTGAGGGGAAAACATTATGAAGCGGTATATGGAGATTGTGTAGAAGAAACACGGGCAATGGAGAGCAACAGCATTGATCTGATACATACATCCATTCCGTTCGGTAATCATTACGAGTACAGTGCCAATTATAACGATTTCGGGCATAATCAGAACACGGACCGGTTCTTTGAACAGATGGACTTCCTCACACCGGAACTGCTTCGAGTGTTAAAGCCGGGGCGCGTGGCTGCAATCCATGTCAAGGACCGTGTGTTATTTGGAAATGTGACAGGAACAGGATTTCCTACAATGGAACCGTTTCATGCAGAATGCATCAGACACTATACAAAGCATGGATTTCTCTATTTCGGAATGATAACGGTGGTAACAGATGTTGTAAGGGAAAACAACCAGACTTATAGATTGGGATGGTCGGATTGTTGTAAAGACGGAACCAAGATGGGGGTAGGCTGTCCAGAATACATCTTGCTCTTTAGGAAACAACAGACAGACCAGTCAAAAGGCTTTGCGGATGAAAGAGTATCAAAATCAAAAGAAGAATACACGCGTGCGCAATGGCAGATTGATGCACATGGTTATTGGAGATCGTCAGGAGACCGACTGATCAGCAAGGAAGAACTCAAAGATTTTCCGGTTGATAGCTTACAGACAGTGTACAGAGAGTACAGCCGCGGCAATGTATATAACTATGAGGATCATGTGAAACTTGCGGAAGATCTGGACAAGGACGGGAAGCTCCCGGCAACATTTATGGTAGTTGCTCCGGGATCATGGAATCAGCTGGAAGTATGGGATGATATCAACCGGATGCGTACCCTTAATACCACGCAGAGCCGCAGACGCGCTCAGATGCACGTATGCCCGCTACAGCTGGATATTGTGGAAAGAATCATCAATAGATACAGTAATGAGGGAGATACAGTCTATGATCCGTTCGGCGGTCTTATGACAGTTCCAATGATGGCGGTTAAGATGCACCGGAACGGTAAGGGATGTGAATTGAATCCGGATTACTTCCGGGATGGTGTTGGATATCTGCAGGCGGCGGAAAATGAGGTGGACGAGCCAACATTGTTTGATTTTATGCCGGAGGTGATGCCATGATTAACGGAGAACTGATCGTTGACAATTTCGCCGGTGGCGGTGGTGCTTCCACCGGTATAGAGTTAGCAACTGGATACAGCGTTGATATTGCGATCAATCACGATCCAGAAGCTATTAAGATGCACAAGGCGAACCATCCGAACACGAAGCATTACTGTGAAAACGTCTGGGCGGTTGACCCAGCAAAAGCCTGCACAGGTCATCCGGTAGCACTTGCATGGTTTTCACCGGATTGCAAACATTTTAGCAAGGCGAAAGGCGGAAAGCCAAAGGATAAAAACATTCGTGGTCTTGCATGGGTAGCCTGCCGCTGGGCGGGATTGGTGCGACCGAGAGTGATCATGTTGGAGAACGTGGAAGAATTTAAAACTTGGGGACCACTTGGGCGGCGGCACCATCCGATTAAGGCAAAGCAGGGGAAAACCTTTGAAAAATTCGTTCAGCAGCTCACAGATTTAGGCTATGAGGTAGAGTTCCGGGAGTTGGTTGCGGCTGATTATGGAGCACCGACCATGCGCAAACGATTCTTCATGATCGCGCGGTGTGATGGCAAGCCGATAGTCTGGCCAGAGCCGACACACGCACCGGCAGACAGCGAAGCGGTTAAGGCTGGTTTGCTTAAGCCGTATGTGGGTGCATATACACAGTTGGACTTTTCACTTCCGTGTCCCAGTATCTTTGATAGTTCCGAAGAAATCAAAGAGAAATACGGGATCCGAGCAGTACGTCCGCTGGCACCGAAGACGATGGAGAGAATAGCACGAGGACTGAAAAAGTTTGTACTCGATAATCCAGAACCATTTATTGTTCCTATTGGGTACGGGGAGAGGAAAGGGCAGGCACCTAGAGTTCACGACATCGAAAAGCCATTGCCGACTATTGTGGGGAGCGGAAAGCATTATCTGTGTGAGCCTAAATTGGCACCATACCTATCAGTAAACAGAGAAAACCATTTTGGAAGTGATATGCGCGAGCCGGTACACACCATAACGGCAAATAATCAGCATATGCTTATGACACCGACACTTATCCAGTACCATTCTGAAACGGCGCAGGGAGAAGTTCGGGGACAGACGATTGAAGATCCTATAATGACGGTGGACGGATCGAACAGATATGGACTGGTCACATCATTTTTGAGTAAGTTCTATAAGTCTGGAATCGGACAGGACGAAAGAGAGCCACTACATACAATCACAACATCAGCCGGACATTTTGGCGAGGTCAGAGCATTTCTGATTAAATACTACGGGCAGGGAACCGGACAGGATATTAAGGAGCCACTTGACACGGTAACTGCACGGGATAGATTCGGATTAGTGACGATTGAGGGTGTAGACTATCAGATTGTGGACATCGGCTTGCGAATGCTTGAGCCACGAGAACTATATGGATGCCAGGGATTCCCGGACGACTACATCATTGACCATGATTACACAGGGAAGACATACCCGAGAAGCGAACAGGTGCGCAGATGCGGTAACGCAGTATGTCCACCAATCCCTGCGGCATTAGTCAGAGCGAATTTGCCAGAGTTATGCGTGGCGGAGCGGACACCAAATATGAAGATTAAAGCAGAGCAGACCGGACAGCTCCGGTTTGCGTAAACCAAGTAAAACAGCTGCAGTTTCCGCCAGCAACCATGCGGCGGAGGGAGATGATGCGCAGGAAATTTTTGTATAAAAGTAAAATTGTAGTACATTGATAATTGAATATTGACGGTTGTAGTGGTATGGTTTATTAAAAAGAAAGGGGAGTTACAATGTATAAATGCAAAGATTGTATGAATTTTGTACATAATCCACAATTTTGGGGAAACGATAATGGGAAATGCGAAAAGGATGAAGAACAGCATGGGGAAAATCAAGATTGTTGTTCGGATTTTAAAGAAAGAGAAACGGGAAAAAAGTCATGACAGAATACCAACCGTCAATAATTCGATGGTTGGTATTATTTTGCGCAAAATTTGAAAGGGGGAATGTACTTGGATGAAAAAGAAATATATGAGATCTGCCAGAGTGTGGACAGTTTCATTGCTGCGGAACTGACAGAATCCATCGTGCGCGGCACCAGCTACGATATGCTGGAAGCCCACCACGGCATTCTCCCAATCAGTCGTAGGAGCTTCTACCGGAGACGCGGAACGGCGCAGCGGCTTATGCGGCAGAGGATGGCACATCTGGTGGAAGAAAAGAACGGGCAGTTGAGAATGGTGTGGGGGAAAATATAAAACGGTTTTGCGTATTGACGGTGATGGTAGTATAATTTACATACTACAAGTGATTAGAGGTGGGAGAATGTTTGATGAAGAATTTCTTAAGAGCATGTTGTTATATTTCTATAAAAATACAAAGTATGATCCTATAAGAATAAACATAACAATATGTGATGAGTTGTACGAAAAGGTTGTGGAGTTATATCCAGAAAGTAGACACCGTCAGAATATATTGGAAAATAAAAGCGTGGTGGACAACTTTAATGGCATGAGTTTTCCTTGTGAGAACTTAAAAGATGGATACAATGTAGTAATTTCTAAAAAGGTGTTTGAACTCGATTGGTATACATATTTTGGTACATTTCAGCATGAGTTTACACATGCACATGACTTGGATGTATTGGCTCGCTATATTAACGCAACAACGGCTGAAAAATTGATGGAATACGAATACTACGATAATGCAATGAATGTAATCAGTGAGTTTAATGCAAGGAGAAATGGTTTTTTATCGGTGAGAAATCTTGTATATAATTTTGAAGATGAGGAAAGTGAGAAAGCACACATTTTTGAAAAAGAAGTTCCGTTAATCAAATCATATATGAAAAGTGAAATGACATTGTATGATGTTGCTCAACTAATGGGGAGGATGGCAGTGTTAGATATGAAAACAGAGCGACAGGTGAGCCAATATTTTTTAGAAAAGGCAGTGCACTTATATGATGCAGAAACTTTTTATACTTTTAACCGTTTATATGAGGTTCTTTTTGAGCATATGAATGAAAAAGATAATATCAAAAAATGTATGATGGATGTTGTTAATATATTAAGCGGGGGGAGTATGACTTAAAGTTTAGGAAAACTTTGACGTTTTTGATAGATAATTTGGCACAAATCCACTCCAAACCTATTGTATGATATTATCAGAAACATTGCAGTGATAATACCAGAAAGGGGAGAATACGGTGGGAGTAGATAAGAAAATATTGGAGCAGTATGTAGATGCATGTGAGATGATTCGGGAGACGGAGCAGGACATTAAGAGATTGAAGCGTAAGCGGCAAACGATTGTGACAGGAAGTGTAAAAGGTTCGATGAATGATTTCCCATACGCAGAGACACATTTCAAGATTGAAGGAACATCGTTCACATACACGGATGATACGCAACTGCGCATGGAAGAGGAACTGCTGGAAGAGAGAAAAGCCCAGTCGGAAGAGATCAAGCTGCAGGTGGAGCAGTGGATGAACGGCATACCGGTACGGATGCAGAGGATCATCCGGTATAAGTTCTTTGAGGGAATGAGCTGGGAACAGGTAGCTGTAAGAATGGGGAGAAAAAGCACCGAGGGAAGTGTTAAGATGGAGTTTCAGAGATTTATGGATGCTGCGTAAAAGTTTGTTACGAATGTTACACATGTTACGAAAAATCAATGTATAGTATAAACTGCAAGAGGTGAATAAAAGAGCCAAGAGCCATTTGCTTTTTGCAACTCCCCCAACCCAGAGAAGGCGCCCGTTTAATGACGGGTGCTTTTTTGTATGTAAAGAAAAGGTAGGTGATGGTCCTTGCCAAAGGCAAAAGATGCGAGAGCGGACAAAGCCTTTGAAATGTATAAGCAAGGGCTTAAGCTGATAGAGATTGCGAACCAGCTCGGGATAGCCGAGGGAACTGTGCGGAGCTGGAAGAACCGGTATAAGTGGGATGATGGCGGCAATGCAACGTTGCGAAAGAAAGAGAAAAAGGAATGCAACGTTGCGAAAGAAAGTAAGCGAGCGAAGAGAGCAAAGAAAGAGCCTGTTGCACATGAGGTTGAAGCAGTAATACAGAATACTGATTTGACCGATAAGCAACAGCTTTTTTGCATTTATTACATTCGTTGCTTTAATGCAACCAAGGCATATCAGAAAGCGTATGAGTGTGATTACGCAACCGCAGTGGTGGCGGGACCGAGATTGTTAGGAAATGTTCGGATAAAAGAGGAGATTTTTCAGCTGAAGCAGGAACGACTCAACAGAGAGTTCTTGAGTGAGTCAGACATCTTTCAGAAGTACATGGACATTGCATTTGCAGACATGACGGATTTTGTTGATATTCACGGAGGCTTTGTTTCTGTGAGACAGGAAATTGATGGAACAATCGTCAGTGAAGTAAGCAATACCCAGAGCGGTATCAAGATTAAGCTTGCCGACCGAATGAAAGCGCTACAGTGGTTATCCGACCATATGGACCTTGCAACGGATAAGCAGAGGGCTGAAATTGCACTGTTAAAATCCAGAGCGGACGCTGGCAAGGATGACCGGGAGAATAAGCTGGACAAATTCTTTGAGCAGATAGAGGGTGCATTAAAAGATGCTGAGTGATTTATACACACCAAAACAGCTTGATACATTCCGATTTGCTGTAAATAATGATTATTTTATGCTAATCAATCACGGTGCGAAACGTACCGGGAAAACGGTTCTGGACAATGACCTGTTCCTGTATGAATTACGCAGGATTAAAAAAATTGCCGCTGCACAGGGCGTTGAGAATCCGCAATATATATTGGCTGGTGCTGACCTGGGAGCGCTTAACCGAAACGTGTTGATTGAGCTTTCCAACAAATACGGCATTGAGTTTCACTTTGATAAATTTAATCGGTTCAAGCTATTCGGCGTGCAGGTGTGTTGTTTCGGTCATTCTAAGATCAATGATTTGGGGCGCATCCGAGGAATGACTGCATATGGGGCTTATATCAATGAAGGAACAATGGCAAAGCAGGAAGTGTTTGACGAGATTAAGTCCAGATGTTCCGGCAATGGCGCGAGGATGCTGATTGATACAAACCCGGACAACCCTGAACATTGGCTTAAGAAAGATTTTATCGATAAAGCTGATGGAAAGACCATTAAGGCAGTGCAATATAGGCTGGATGATAATACTTTCCTGTCAGAGCGATATAAGCAGAACATGAAGGAAACAACACCTTCTGGAATGTTCTATGACCGCAATATTAATGGAATGTGGGTGATGGGTGAGGGCGCTGTATATCGAGATTTTAATGCGAAGATGCATTACATCAGCAGGGAAGAACTGCAAAAGGTCAATTTCGTTAAATACATTGTTGGGGTTGACTGGGGATATGAACATTTCGGGGCAATTGTGCTGCTGGGAAAGGATGATAAGGGTTGTTACTATCTTATCAGAGAAATTGCCCGCCAGTTCGAGGAAATAGATTTCTGGTTAGAGCAGGCACAGAAAATCAAAGCCGAGTACGGCAATATACCATTTTACTGCGATTCTGCCAGACCGGAATACGTCAAGAAATTCAAACAAAATGGTCTGCGGGCGATTAATGCGAATAAAGCGGTACTAAGCGGTATTGAGCGCGTAGCACAGCTATACAAGCAGAATGGCTTGCGCATTGTGGATGACGTGGAGCGGTTCCGGGATGAAATTTATATGTATGTCTGGAATGAGAAGACAGGAGAGCCGGTCAAACAGTTTGATGATGTGCAGGATGCCATTCGGTACGCAGTATACACAGACGAAAACCACGGTGGCATCAGCATTTTAAAATAGAGGTGAGAACATGGAACTTGAGGTAATGAAAAAACTCATAAGAAAATACGAACCGGGACATACACGGTTTTCCTTGCTGGCGATGCAGGCGGAACGGTACTACCGGAATGAAACGGATATTCTGGTAAAAAACAAGCTCACAGACGAAAAAGAGAAAGAGGAACCCGACAATCCGTTACGTAACGCAGATAACCGGATCCCCCGGAACTTCCACGGGCTTATCGTAAATCAGAAAGCTGCGTACATGTTCACGGCACCGCCGCTCTTTGACATTGGGAATGAGCATGGAAATGAAGTCGTGACAGAAGTACTCGGTGATGAATACCGGAAGAATTGCATGGAGCTGTGCATAAACGCTGCCAATGCGTCAGTAGGCTGGATTCACTACTGGGAGGATGAAGATGGAGCATTCCAGTGGGCGGTAGTTGACAGCAAGCAGATTATTCCGATCGAATCTCATGATTTGAAAAAGAAACTGCTTGGCGTTCTCCGTATGTATGATGAAATCGACGAAGAGACGGGAGATACCTATGCAATCTATGAATACTGGGACAAGGAAAGCTGCTGGACATTCCGGCGGAAGAACGGAGACACCTTAGAGGACGGTTTACTTTATTACAACACTTTTATGGTGCCGGATTCCAGTGATTTTACAGCAGAGTATCGTCACGAATTTGGAGAAGTGCCGTTTATTCCGTTCCCGAACAATAACACCAATACGAATGATTTGAAAAATATCAAGCCGCTGATAGACGTATACGACAAGGTCTACAGCGGTTTTGTTAATGATTTGGATGATATTCAACAGCTGATAATTGTTCTGTCCGGGTACGGCGGCGCAGATCTTAACACGTTTCTGTCAGATTTGAAAAAATATAAGACCATCAAGGTAGATGGGGACGAGGGCAGTAACCCGGGAGTGAGCACACTCAACATCGAGATTCCGATAGAAGCCCGTAACAGCGCTCTGGAAGTCACCAGAAAGGCTATTTTTGAACAGGGGCAGGGATTTGACCCACAGCCGGAGAACTTCGGAAATCAGAGCGGAGAAGCGCTTAAATTCATGTATTCGTTGCTTGAAATGAAAGCCGGGCTGACGGAGACGGAGTTCCAGCTTGGGTTCGCCCGTCTGGTAAGAGCGATATGCCGCCATGAGGGAATTGATTGCAAGAAAATTATCCAGACATGGACCCGCACTTGTGTAAAAAATGACACGGAGCAGGCACAAATTTGCAAGGATTCGGTTGGGATTGTCAGTAAAAAGACGATTCTTAAAGCGCATCCGCTTGTCGAGGATGTAGACGCTGAATTGAAGCAGTTGGAGAAAGAGGCACAGGAAGCACAGGAGAAGGCAGATGCTTACGCCGGTGCTTTTGATGCATCTAAAAATAGCACTGAAACAGATAGCAATGAGAAAGCAGATGCCGAGCAGTGAAATGAGGTGATTGCATGGGAGAACGGACAAGTGAATACTGGCAGGAGCGCTTCCGGCAGTTGGAAGAATCACAGCATGATACGTCCGTTCAGACCGTGCAGGAGATTGAGCAGGAGTTCCGGCGGGCAGAGCAGGCGCTTGACGGGAAGATAAATGCCTGGTATCAGCGTTTTGCTGCCAACAACGGCATTTCAATGGTGGAAGCCAGACGTTTGCTTAACAGTGACGAACTGGAAGAGTTCCGGTGGGATGTGCAGGATTATATTAAATACGGGCGAGAGAATGGCATAAATCAGCAGTGGGCAAAACAGCTTGAGAACGCATCCGCAAAGGTGCATATCAGCAGATTGGAAGCTCTCAAGGTGCAGACACAGCAGGAAATTGAAAAGCTGTACGGAAATTATTATGATTCCATCGATGAACATATCACAAATCTGTATACATCCGGATATTACCATACCGCATACGAAGTGCAGCGAGGTATCGGTGTTGGTTGGCAGATGCAGAGCTTTAATCCGGAAAAGGTTAATGACATCATACATAAGCCCTGGGCGGTGGATGGACGCAACTTCTCGGACCGCATTTGGACGGATAAAACGAAGCTGATTAACAATATGCACGATTCCTTAACGCGGATGTGCATCACCGGAGAATCGCCGGATAGAGCTATACGGGAAATATCCCAGAACATGAAAGTGAGCAGGTCACAGGCGGCGCGAATTGTTCAGACGGAATCAGCCGCTTTTTCTGCTAAGGCACAGGAAACGTGCTTTTCTGACCTTGGGGTGGAGGAGTTCGAGGTGGTAGAGACATTGGACAGCCACACTTGCCCCACCTGCGGGGAGATGGACGGGAAGCACTTTCCGATGAAAGACTATAAGATTGGTGTTACCGTGCCGCCGTTTCATCCAAATTGCAGGGGGTGTACCTGTCCGTACTTCAATGATGAATTTACCACGGGGGAAAGAGTTGCGCGCGGGGCAGATGGCAAGAAGTATTATGTGCCGGAGAACATGACGTATGAGGAGTGGAAGAAAAATTTTGTTTACACTGATTGGAAAACTGCCGACATAAAGATTCCGAGTGACATTATGAATATTTCTGGAATGACACCAGATTATGCAGATGCTATAGAACGTGTGTATGAAAAAATGAAAAAGGAGTACATTGTAAATTTTCAAAATGTCACGGTTGAAAATTGGGGAGCAAAGAAGCCTGATGTTCCATTCTTTTGCCAGTATTATGAGGAAAATGGGAAACATATGGCGAAATTGGTGGTTAATTCGGGATATGATTTTTCTGGATTTGATGCTATTATAAAGGCAGGGTATGAGTATAAGTATTTTGCGGAAAAGCGTATTGAAGATTATATTGAACATGAGATAGTGCACATATTGACGGGGCAAGATATTGAAAGTGTAGAGGATTTCAACGCATTTTTTGAAGAGGTAAAAGACTTATATGTACCTGGAGTTTCTGGTTATTCGGATGAGGTGCAGAATGGATTTGAAACGCTTGCGGAAGCATATGTTAAGATAAAAAATGGCGAAGATGTTCCAGAAAAAGCAAAAGAATATGTCGATCGATATATAGAAAGGTGGAAACGGTAATGCTTAGAATTCCATACTGTTTATCATGTTCAAATTGCATGCCGGGTATGCGCTGCGACGCATATCCAGATGGTATTCCAACTGAGGTATTACATACAAAGAAAATAGATGGAGAGATATGCAGAGATAATATAGGGTTTAAAAAGAAACAAGATATACCACCAGCCGATAATGGTTAGGTGGTATTTTTATACCCCAAATTAGTAATGACAGGACAACCGGAAATTTATGAACCGAACGGTGCAGAGGTGACGCCAAGTAGGTTCCTCCGGCAGTCCTGTTTTTATATTGTCCGAAAGCCTTATGACGTTTAAACTGCGGCAATTTGCCCTTATGCATGGCATCAAAACTGCATACTGCTTGTGGAGACACCACGCTTAAAAACGGTGCAGGAAAGGAAACTATGGAATTTTTAAAAGACATTTTAGGCGAGGATCTCTATAAGCAGGTGTCTGATACCGTCAATGCCTATAACGGAAAGCCGGAGAATAAGGATAAGCAGGTAAAGCTTGCAGACCTTGGATCTGGTCAGTATGTTGACAAAGGCAAGTATGATACCGCCGTGGCAGAAAAAGAGAATCTTGCCGGTCAGATTAAGACACTCAACACAACTATCGGAGATTTAAAGAAGAACAATGCCGATAACGAGACGTTACAGACCACTATTGCCAATCTGCAGGGAGAACTTAAAAAACAGCAGACTGCAAGCGAGGAGATTGCGAAGACCTATGCGCTGAAAGATTCCCTCACAAAGCAGGGCGTACTTGATCCGGATTATCTGATCTACAAAGCCGGTGGCCTTGAGAAGTTCAACTTCGACAAGGAAGGAAAGCCGATCGGCGTGGAAGAGGTTGTGAAGCCATACAAAGATGATGCGGCTATGGCTCACCTGTTTAAGCAGGAACAGCAGAAACCGCCGTACAACCCGAAGAATGGCGGTGCAGGCGGTGTAACGAATCCGTTCGCAAAGGACACTTTTAATCTGACCGAACAGGGGCGCATGTTAAAAGAAAACCCGGCGCAGGCAAAAGAACTTGCCGCAGCGGCCGGAGTAACATTGTAAGAAAGAGAGGATGATAATTTATGGCAATTACAAAGATTGCAGACGTAATTGTACCGGAGCTTTTTAACCGGTATGTAATCAACAGAACGATGGAGCTGTCCGCGTTCTTCCAGAGCGGAATCGTGGTAAACAGCCCGGAATTTGATGCACTGGCATCCGAGGCGGCGAGAACACACAATATGCCGTTCTTTGAGGATTTACAGGGTGAGTCCGAGGCAATCCTTGAGGATGTGAAGATGACCGCAAAGAAGATCGGTTCCAACAAGGACGTATCCACCACGATTTACAGACAGAATATGTGGGGAGCAAGTAATCTTTCTGCAGCACTGGCCGGAGCCGATCCGATGAAAGCCATCGGTGATCTGGTAGCATCCTACTGGGCAAGAGATATGCAGAAGGAGCTTATCTCAATTCTTGCCGGAGTGTTCGGCACCACTACTGCAGGGGCAGAGGGAACACCGGCGGCGGAAACCAGAATGGCAGATCATATTCTTGACCTTACCACCGGAAAAACGGATGCGGCAAAGCAGATCAGCGCATCTGCGTTTATTGACGCATGCCAGCTGCTCGGTGACGCGCAGGCGCAGTTATCCGGCGTAGCGATGCACTCGGCGACAAAGTCTTATCTGAAAAAGCTGAATCTGATCGAGACAGAGCGTGATTCTACGGATGTTGAGTTTGACACCTATCAGGGCAGACGCGTGACCGTGGATGATGGCTGCCCGGTAACTTCCGGTGGCGTGTATACGACATACCTGTTTGGCAATGGTGCGGTAGCTTACGGCAATGGTTCTCCGGTAGGATTTGTCGCTACGGAAGTTGATCGTGACAAGCAGACCGGCGGCGGTATTGATTATCTTATCAACCGTAAGGCGTTCATCCTGCATCCGAGAGGAATTGCGTACACCGGAGCAAAGCGTGAGCATGTGGAGACACCGCTTCGTACAGAGCTTGCAATGGCGGAGAACTGGAAGCCGGTATATGAACCGAAGCAGCTTAGAATTGTAGCAATCAAGCATAAGATCGGTTAGGAGGCGCGGTATGGCAGAGGAAAGCAAGCTGACAGTCGAAAGGCTGTCGGCGCTTCTCGGGATAAGCGACCCGGATGAGACAGTGAAAGTCCACTTGGAGTTTGCGCTTGAAAATGCAGAGGATACGGTAAGAAACTACTGCCATATCGACGAGATTCCGGCAGGGCTGGAAACCACGGTACTGCGCATGGCGATGGATATTTACCGGAATGAGCATATGGGGAGTGCTGATATACCACAGACGGTTTCTTCGGTGCAGATCGGCGATACAACAACTTCTTTTAAGACTTCCGCAGCGGAGTTCTCGGAAAGCCTTATGAAGAATTACAAGCCGGTGCTGAACCGTTACCGGAAGGTGGTGTTTTGATGGATATGGTCAGAATGGCAATTGAAGCCATGTATGAAGATACCTGCACGGTTGTGGAACACCGTAAGACCAAGGAAAAGGGCGTTGTGACATACACGGACACCGTGGTCTTGGAAAATCAGCCGTGCAAGCTGTCGTTTGAGACGATCGCACAGGCAGAAAAGACCGATGCGGCATCTCCGGTAGCGCAGGCGGTAAAGCTGTTTGTTGCGCCGGAGGTGGAAATCAAGAGCGGCTCCAAGATCATCGTGACACACTGTGGCAATTCCACGGAGTACACCAGGAGCGGCGTTCCGGGGATGCACCCGACGCATCAGGAAATTATGCTGGATTTATTTAAGGAGTGGGCTTGATGGGAAATACAAAGGTTGATCTGAAACAATTGGAGGAGTTCCGGGATAGAGTTCAGAAAGCTGCCGATGAGGAACAGCAGAGAGCGTTCATGGAAGCCTGTGCCAAGGAGTTGGCAGCACGATTGCTGGCAAAGGTTATTAAGCGGACTCCAGTAGGGGATTATTCTGGAGAAGCATATGAGTGTAAAGGAAAGGATATGAACTTTACTCATATGGGAAATAAAGTTTCTGGAAAGACAGGCGGAACGCTTAGGCGAGGGTGGACTACGCAGGCAGAAGGAAGTGGTGCGGAAGGATTGGATTCAAAAAGTGCAGTGCAGTTCGTGGACACTTTAAAAGTAAATCATTTCGGTGATACTTATGTGATTGAGGTACGAAACAGCGTAGAGTATGCCAGCTATATTGAGTTTGGGCATAGGAAAGCAAATCATAAGGGCTGGGTGCCTGGACACTACATGCTTACCATGTCCGAGAAAGAAATCCGCGATGCGGCACCAGGGGTTCTTCGGAAAAAGCTCAATAAGTGGTTGAATGAGGTGTTTGCATGATCAACGAAGTTTTAAAGGGCATCACAGATGCCTTATATGCCTCATTTGGCGATAACTATGAAATCCATACAGAAGCATCAATGCAGGACATGGAAGAGCCTGCATTTTTTGTGCGCTGCATCAATCCGGATGTGCCGCGAGGGCTTACCGGCCGCAGAAAAGCAACATTGCTTTTTATCGTGCAGTATTTTCCGGAAAGCGACGAGCCAAAGAAAGAGATCAATACCGTTTACGAACGGTTGAGCGAGTGCCTGGACCTTATAGAGGTAGAAGGTAAAATGGTGCGCGGTACGATCGAATGTAAGGACATATCGGACGATGTGATGTCGGCAACGGCAGAATATACGTTATTCCTGGGGCAGAGCCAGAAAGATGCGTATATGGAAGAATGCGAAGTGAAAGGAGAGGTAAACAGTGGCAGAAGCAGTTAATAAGGTTACTTATACCAAAGAGCAGATCATTGGTTCCAAGAAATATGCGGGCAGGGCGGATCTCCTGTCGGCATTACTGGAACCGGGAAAATCTTATACGCTTGAGGAAGTGGATAAGAAAATGGAAAAATACATGAAAGGAGCGGTGCGATAATGTACGGAGGTGGACAGTGGATAACCCAGAATAAGGTTTTGGGTGGTGCTTATATCAATTTTATTTCGGCGGCGCGCGTGACCACGAATCTGTCAGAGCGTGGCGTGGCATCCATGCCTCTTGAACTTGACTGGGGTGCGGATAACGTGATGATGGAGGTGGCACAGGAAGATTTCATTAAGAATTCGCTTACGCTGTTCGGTTATGCCTATACAGATGATAAGATGCAGCCGTTGCGCGAACTGTTTGCGCATGCGACAAAGGCTTATATCTATAAGCTGACATCGGGCGGTGCAAAGGCGGAAAATACCTATGCGACAGCGAAGTGCTGTGGAATCCGTGGCAATGATCTGAAGGTTGCTATTGCGGCGAATGTGGATGGAGATGGCTTTGACGTGAAGCTGTATCTGGATGCGCAGCTTGTGGATTCCCAGACGGTAGCATCCGCGGCAGATCTGAAAGAAAATGCCTGGGTTACATGGAAAGAAACTGCACTTGAAGCAACGGCAGGCGTTCCGCTGGCAGGCGGTACGAATGGAACGGTCAATGGTGAGGTGCACCAGAAATACCTGGATCTCTTGGAATCATATACCGTGAATACGATCGGCGCGAGTGTGAGTGATGCTACCACGGCGAAACTGTACGCCGCATTTGCAAAGCGTATGAGGGACAAGGTCGGGGCGAAATTCCAGGCAGTCCTGTATAACTGCGCGGCGGATTATGAGGGCGTCATCAATGTGAAGAACAGCCCGGATGTGATTCCGTGGGTTGTGGGTCTGGAGGCGGCGTGCGGGGTTAATGCAACCTGTACCAACGCGATCTATGACGGGGAGCTTGAGATTGACACCGCCTATACGCAGACACAGCTTGAGAATGCTGTGAAAGCCGGTGAATTCGTCCTGCACAGCGTGGGAACGGAAGTGCGCGTCTTAGAGGATATCAATTCTCTTGTGACACTTACGGAGGATAAAAACGAACTCTTCCAGAGCAACCAGACGATCCGTGTGCTGGATCAGATCGCGATGGATATCGCATCGCTGTTCAACACGAAGTATCACGGCAAGGTTCAGAACAATGAATCTGGTCGTGTCAGCTTATGGAACGATATTGCATCGCATCATAAGCAGTTAGAGCAGCTTGGAGCAATCGAGAATTTTTCGGAGGATGATGTTGTGGTCTCCGCCGGAAGCGAGAAGCGCGGCGTATATGTGGAAGATAAGGTGACGATCGTCAATGCAATGTCACAGTTGTATATGACGGTCGTGATTGAGTAGGAGGTAAAGAGATGTTTAACGCTTATATGAATGAACAGGATGTGCCGTCTGCAAAAGAGGCGGAAGCTTTTGTCACGGTTGGCGAACAGCGGTATAATCTGCTGAACGCAAAGAATTTTGAGGGCAAGGCAAACATCAGCACCAAGGAGATCCCGGTGCTGGGAAAGATCATTTCCGGCAGGAAGCCGACTGGAATGGTCGTGCAGGCAAAAATGACGGTCTACAAATGCTCGGAGATGTTTGACCGGATCGTAACAGAGTACAAAAATACCGGTCATCTGCCGGTGTTTGAATTGCAGACAACAAACAATGATGCGGCTACCTGCATGGGGCGCAGTACAAAGGTTTATCACAACTGCGTGATCGACGGAGATGTGCTGCTGTCAATGTTTGATGCCGAGGGCGGATTTGTCGAGCAGGAGATCAATTTCTATGCTGCGGATTATTCCAGCCCGGAATCCTACAAGGAGCCGTCCTACCTGTAACAAGTCAACGGCGGCGGGAGACTGCCGCCAATTAAGAGATTGAGGAGAAAAAACATATGGGAAACTTAAAAGCATTTTTGAAACAGAATAAGAAAGCCAAAAAGACAACGCAGTTTGCTGCCACAAAGTCACTGTGTGATGAGAACGGTGATCCGTTACTCTGGACGATCAGACCTCTGTCCACAAAAGAATCTGCGGCAATCCGGGAGGAATGTACGATTGAGGTGCCGGTAACCGGCAAGCCTGGACTGTATCGGCAGAAGGTTAATACGGATGAGCTTCTGAGAAAAATGATTTGCGCCGCGGTTGTGGAGCCGGATCTGCACAATGCAGAACTGCAGGATTCCTATGGCGTTATGAGCGCAGAGGCATTGATTGTGGAAATGGTCGACAACCCGGAAGAGTTCGGTGAGCTTGCCACATTCGTGCAGGAATACAGCGGCATCGACGAGACGCTGCAGGAGAAGGTGGACGAGGCAAAAAACTAATCAATGGCGGCGACGGTGAAGCGGCATATGCGCATTATTGTTTGCAGAAGTTTCACTGGCTGCCGTCATTCTTTTCTGAATTGGATCGGAATGAGAAAGCTTTTGTGATTGCGTCCATAGATCTTCGGGTCGAGGAAGAGAAGCGCAAGGCAAAAGAAATCCAGAAGTAGGAGGTAAGAGGATGTCAAGTATTCAGACTGCGATAGAGTTGTCGGACCGTATGTCTGCGCCGCTCTACAATATCTGTACGGCGGTGAATATGGTGATAAGCAACTTTGAAGCGCTGGAATATGCATCAAGCACCGCGATTGATACGTCGTCGATGGAAGAGGCGCGGCAGCTGCTTGCCGATGGCATGGTGGGTTTACAGGACATCACGAGTGCCACGGAGAGCGCGCGCCGGAAACAGGAGGAATACAACCAGAAGATACAGGCTGGATCACAGCATACGGATGTTCTCTTGAATAAGGTAAAATCGCTTGTCGGAGCGTATGTTGGCATTTCTACGGTAAAAAACGCACTGGATCTGTCGGATGAACTTACGCAGACCACGGCGCGCCTTGATATGATGGTGTCGCAGTATAATGCTTTGAATGGAACAATGCAGACAACAGATGAACTCTCGCAGATGATCTTCCTGTCGGCGCAGAATTCCAGGGCGTCTTATATGGATACGGCCGCATCGGTGGCGAAACTCGGAAATAATGCCCGGGATGCTTTTGCATCGACCGGCGAGATTGTGCAGTTCGCGGAGCTGGTAAATAAGCAGTTTACGATAGCCGGGGCATCGGCAACAGAATCGTCCAATGCGTTTTTGCAGTTGACACAGGCGTTAGGGTCTGGCGTGCTCCGTGGCGATGAGTTGAACAGTATCTTCGAGCAGGCGCCGAACTTGATCCAGACTGTGGCTGATTACATGGATGTTCCAATCGGTAAGATCCGGGAAATGGCATCAGATGGACAGATCACCGCGGATATTGTAAAGAACGCAATGTTTGCAGCGGCAGATGATATAGATGCAAAGTTCAACTCCATGCCGATGACCTGGGGACGGCTATGGACATATTATTCCAATCAGGCACTTATGACATTTCAACCGGTACTACAGCGGCTGAATGAGATGGCAAACGATCAGCATATGAAAACGGCATTGACCGGAATTATGAATGCCCTGTCCGGGGCGGCAACGATCGCTTTGAATGTGATCGATGTAATGGTAACGGGCGGGGCGTATATCGTGGACAACTGGTCAATGATCGCACCAGTTATTGGCGGCGTGGCAATAGCATTAGGAGCATATACAGTAGCTTTGGGAATTTGCAATACAGCTCAAGCGATAAGTAATGGATTAAAAGCAGCGGCAGCGTTAAGGGAGAGTGTTCATGCAGCAGCTTTAGCAATGCAATCTGGAGCAACTTTTTCAGCAACGGCAGCACAATATGGCTTCAATGCAGCACTTTTAGCGTGCCCACTTACTTGGATTGTCATTGCCATTATTGCAGTTATAGCGGCAATATATTTGGTTGTTGCTGCTATTAACAAAGTGCAGGGGACAACCTATAGTGCCACAGGCGTAATATGTGGTCTGGTAGCAACGGCAGGAGCATTTATTGTGAATACGGGAGTAGGGCTATTAAATGGGCTGATACAGCTCATATGGAGTATTTTTGTCGAACCGTTTTTAGGTATTGTTGAATGGGTGCTCAATGTTACAAATGGAGGATTTGACAGTTTTGGCGGAGCAGTTGCAAATCTGATCGGAAATATCATTTCATGGTTTTTATCGCTTGGCGAGGTTGTCACCAAGATTATTGATGCGATTTTCGGAACAGATTGGACAGCGGGGCTTAATGCGTTACAGAACAATGTGCTTGCGTGGGGGAAAAATGAAAATGCAATCACGCTTGACAGGGAAGCGCCCACAATCGCTTATCGTGCAAGTTACAGTGATGCCTATAACAAGGGATATGATTTCGGGCAGGGCGTAGAGAACAAGATTTCCGACTTTTTCGGTGGTATTAAGGATCTTGGAAACAGCGGAGACACCGGAGCGTTAGGTAGCTATGGAGCCGCATCTGATATGGCTGCGAATGTCGCTAACATAGCAGGTGATACATCGAGCATTTCGGATTCGTTGGATGTGTCGGAAGAGGATCTGAAGTATCTGCGAGATATTGCGGAGCAGGAAGCAATCAACCGTTTTACAACGGCGGAAATCAAGGTCGATATGTCCGGTATGAGTAACACCGTACACAATACAAATGACCTGGATGGCATCGTGGATGGACTGACAACCAGAGTTTTACAAGCGATGGAAGTAGTCCGGGATGGTGCTTAAAAGTGTCGACAAATGCGGAAGGGAGGTGTATACTAAAAATTACAAATATAAAAGGGGAGGTTCAGATATGGGACTGTTTGGGAAAAAGATACCAGATGGCATAAGAGTTGTGTTTTATGAGGGCGACTTGGAGGGATTTCAATGCAATTTCGCAAGTCAATTGCTATTAATGGACGATGTTCTGCGAATTACAAAGATTAACCCTTATGTGGAAGCAAGGTTAGATAGAAACAGAATATCTTCAATAGATATTTTTTCGGAAGTAGAATATATGGCAAAATATAAAGGAGCATCTGTTCAGACATCAAAGGTAAAAGAAATTCCGAAAGCGTACTATGTCATTAATTATGTTGATAAAAATGGAGAAAAGAAGCATTTGGATTTTTGGGGAACGGCATCGGAATCACTAAAAATAATGAAAATGCGAGAACAGTTACAGAAGGATAAACCGTCATTATCATATGATATTTAATAGTTATCCCCGCTTACATAACGTAGGCGGGGATTTTTGTAAATAAGGTCTTGCTTAGTCAGAAGTGGTCTCTTTGCGTGTGGAAATGGTAATATCGTTTTTGGTTTTGGTAACAGTATTGTAAGTGGTAATTTCATCTTCCAGAACATGAGATAAAATATTATTAAATTGCTGTATGATGTATAATTTGTCTATTTCTTTAATTTGGTGCTGAGGGATAGGAGTTGTGTTATCTTTATTAAGAAAATTTTCCATATTACACCAATCGGCAGGGGTCCTTATTTTGTATAAAAGGATACTTTTTAATAGATGCTCAAATTCTGGTTGTATAATTATAAAATTCAAAATATCAGATAGGGAAATTCCATTGTATTTATCTATTATTAATGGAAGTTGCTTTAATTTTTGAATTGCTTCATCTGAAAGATTTAATTGGTCGCATATAGTTCTGTTTTCTGATGATTTAGAATTAGTAATTCCTATTAGGTAATCTGTTGTTACATTAAAATAATTTGCAATTCGTATTAGTGTTTCATAACTCGGTTGTTGATCGCCACGTTCGTATTTGCTTAGAGAGGAATAGGATATATTCAAGTCATTAGCAACATCACGTAATGATTTGTGCATTTCAGTGCGCAATTCTTTTATTCTAATCATATATGTGTACCTCCTAGAAACATAATAACATAAATTGGATAAATTGTAAAAATATATATTGACAAAGCATTGATTGGAAAATATAATAATAAATGTGTTCTGATAGTAAACACGAAAGGAGATGAGTAGAAGTGAAAAGAGTAATAATTGAACTCGATGAAGAGTTTCACAAGCAGTTAAAAATCTTTTGTTTCACGAATGATATTACGCTGAAAGATTATATTACTGGTTGCGTAAAAAGGGATTTGGAAGTAAAAAAAGAGCAAACACGATAACTTTGGCGAGTGCGTGTTTACTCTCGTAACTGGAAATAAGTGCAAGCACTATTTCTATGTGCATTGTAGCTTATTTCCGTGGAAAAGTCAATTTTTGAAGAAAGGAAATGAATTACAGTGAATGAATTAATGGAACAGGTAAACAAGACACCTATTGAGATTGCGCTTGGCATCGATGAAGAGGGAATGACTACGGCAAGAAAGCTGTATGCGTTCTTGGAGTTAGACAGCCGCAACTATTCAAGATGGTGCAAAAGCAACATCAGTGAAAACGAATTTGCCGATGAAAACGTTGATTATTGGGCATTCGTCATTAATGAAGAATGGGGTGGGCAGGCTACAACTGATTACAAACTGACAGCCCATTTCGCAAAGAAACTTTCTATGAAGGGGAACGGCGAGAAAGCAGAAGAAGCGCGTGAGTACTTTACACATTTGGAGGAACGTGTGAAACAGAAAGCCATTGACTTTTCACAGCTTTCGCCAGAACTCCAAATGTTCAGCAGAATATTTCAATCGGTTGCAGAGCAGCAGTTAGAACAGAAGCGACAGGCAGAAAAAGTGGAACAGCTCGATAAAAAGGTCGACTCCATTAAGGATGTAATCGCACTGAATCCGAATAGTTGGAGAACGGACAGCGCAAAGATTATCAATAAAATTGCTTTGCAGATGGGAGGATATGAGCACATAAAGGCTATTCGAGAAGAAAGTTATAAACTTTTGGAAGAACGCATGGGAGTGGCATTGAGCATACGGCTTAGCAATAAGAAGAAAACACAAGCATTGAACGGCGTAAGCAAGTCCAAGATAGACAAACTTAATCAGTTAGATGTAATCGCCGACGACAAAAAGCTCATTCAAGGTTATGTATCCGTTATTAAGGATATGGCAATCAAGTATGGGGTTACGGAGGTGGCTGCATATGTATAATTTCTATGTGATTGAGGGCAAAAAACTCATTAACTATAAACCTGGTTACGAGCAGTACACAAGGGCATTTACTCGGGTGGAAGAGGAACTGGAACAAAAAGCAGAGGGAATTTCATTAGAACAGTTAAAAAGATTATTCCCGGAGTTATTTGTTCGGAGCCTGTATTTATTCATAAAATATGTACCGGTGGCTTACGAAAAAGTTGAAAAAAGTAATCTTGAAGAGGAAATGATACAATATTTCTGGGCATTTATCGAGTCAGTAAGTGCCAGAATAGGATGTCTTACTCCACAGGAATTTGTCCGGTTGTTCCCGATAACTAAGGAATATGATGGCGAAAAGTATGGCATGAAAGATTACTTTTATACTGCACAGAAGATTAAAGCGATGCCGGATGAACCTATTGGAGAGGAGAATGTAAGCGAATTTTTATTCAATTACTGCAATAGGGACATTGAAGAGTATATGGTTACTTGGATGGGAATTGTGAATAGACTGCATATGCTCAATGGCGGGCGAGACATAACACTTGAATTTTTTGAGGATATTGGGATGCCAGTACATACATTCCATGAGGAAGCAGGATATATGGTTAATGATGAAACAGGCGAGCAATTCAAAATCAAGAAATCTACTAAGAGGGCAAGAAAATTGTTTAGCGTGGTATCTGATTAGTAGGAGGTGCAATATGGATAGAACGGCATTAAAGGAACGTGAGAAAATTATTGAGTTAATGAGCAGCGAGGCGGACAATCAACCAATGGCAAGCCAGAGAGTAATAGAAGCACGAGATGTTCTTGATGATGCGCTAGAAGAATATATTGTTGCCGTGCAGGAAGATGCTTTTTACTGGGGATACATGACAGCTATGAAGCGGTGCGAGAAAGCTGGGGTGGTAAGATGACAGAAGTAGAGAGAATGACAGTGGAACTGTTAGAAGAAATGGATGATATGTCACCGGAGGATATTGAGAATTTCAGAAGGGAATGGTTTGAAAAGTTAGAGCCGGAGCAAATTCGCAATGAAAAGGTTGACGACTATGTTAATGCTGTGTGTGATGTGGCAATTAGCAGAGCAAAGAAGAGACTGGAAGTAGCATAAGGTAATTAGAGAGCTTGGAAACAGGCTCTCTTTTTATATATTATTTTAATAGGAAAGGAGGAATGACCGTGGCATACAGATTGTATATGGATGGCATTTTATTTCCCGTTACGCCGTCCAAGATCACCATGAAAATCAACGGCAAAAATGAAACGGTCACACTGATCAATGAGGGGGAAGCCAATATTTTAAAAAGCCCCGGGCTGACGGACGTGGATTTTGAGCTGCTGCTTCCGGCGGTGCAGTACCCGTTTGCGGTGTATCCGAACGGATTTCGCCCGGCAAAATACTATCTGGACAAGCTGGAAGCGCTGATGAGCGCCAAGAGTGCATTTCAGTATGTGGTCACGCGAACGGATGGAACAAATCAGCGTCTGTTTGATACCAGCATGAAGGTATCGATTGAAAGTTACGACATCGTGGAGGATGCGGGGGAAGGGCTGGACGTAACGGTAAAAGTAAAGCTCCGGCAGTACCGGGAATTCACAACCAAGGCGTGTACGATTGACATTTCGCTTCCGAAGCCGAGAGCTGCAATGCAGGCAGCAAGAGCGGCATCATCCAACGCGCCGTCCGGCGGGTCTTACACAGTGAAAAAGGGGGATTGCCTGTGGAAGATTGCAAAGCAGTATTATGGGAACGGAAGCAAGTGGGGAACGATTTACAATGCCAATAAGTCGGTGATCGGCGGGAATCCGAATCTGATCTATCCGGGGCAGGTACTTGCCATTCCGGCGGCGTAGGAGGGACATATGTACGAGTTATTGATACAGCATGATAGCACGGCGTATATGCCGCCTGTGAAAGAAGAGGTGAAGGTTACGACGGAGCGGCAGATCAGCCCCGGAGTGCTCGAATTCAGCTTTGTGGACACTGGAATCAATATTGGAAATGGTGATCCGGTTCGATTCAAGGATGCAGATGGAAAAGAAGTGTTCTATGGATTCATTTTTCGCATGAAACGTGACCGCAGCAATATTGTGACGATTACGGCATATGATCAGATCCGGTATCTGAAGAATAAGGATACGCTCGTATATGAGAATAAGACGGCGGATGGTGTGGTGGCGCTGATCGGTGAGAAGTATGGATTTAACATCGGTACACTTGCCAATACGGTGTGGGTGATCGCGTCGCGGGTGGAAGATAATGTGTCGCTGCTTGATATGATCAGTAATGCCCTGGATCAGACGTTGCAGAATACGGGGGATCTGTACATCCTGCACGACGACTTTGGCAAGCTGAATTTGTCTTTCCTCGGCGATATGTATGTGCCGATCATGATCGATGCAGAAACTGGCCAGAATTATGACTATGAGTCTTCCATCGATGAAAATACCTATAACCGGATCAAACTGGTTTATGACAATGAGGATGCCGGGAAGCGGGAGGTTTATATCGCACAGGATTCATCCAATATCAACAGGTGGGGGATTTTACAGTATTTTGATGCGCTACAAAAGGGAGAAAACGGGCAGGCAAAGGCGGACGCGTTATTACAGATTTACAATAAGGAGACGCGGACGCTGACAGTCAAGGATGCCGCCGGAGACTCACGTGTGCGCGGTGGATCGCTCGTCGTGGTGCAGCTTGATCTCGGTGACGTGAAGCTTCAGAATCTCATGTTGGTGGAAAAATGCGTTCACAAGTACGGCGAGAGCAAACACACAATGGATTTGACAGTATCGGGAGGTGATTTTAGTGCATGACGCAAATGATTTTGTCCGGGCGGTGCAGCAGGTATCGACGAATGCGAATGATGCCGGGTATCCGGCTACGGTGATGTCCGGGACGGTAACATCTTCCAGCCCTTTAAAAATCAAAATCGAACAGAGGTTTGAGATCAGCGGAAGCATGCTGATTCTGCCGGAACATTTGAAAGAACGTGAAATCAAGGTGACAGTAAAGCCGACGCATACCGAGGACGGCGGTACGCCGGAGCATAACCATGAATATGGCGGCGAATTAACGGTGACGGTACATAGCGGTCTGAGTATTGGTGACAGCGTGCAGGTGGTCCGGCAGCAGGGCGGGCAGAAATATCTTGTAATCGGGAAGGTGGTGTAAGCATGATACCGGTATCAAACCAGTTGAAAAACGTCGAAGTGGTAGAACAGCCGTCCCTCTGTCCGAGAATGATCGTGGAAAGTGAACGGATCATAGGGCAGTGCGATGATGTTGAAGCTATTAAGCAGGCGATCTATAACATTCTGAATACCGAGCGGTATCAGTATATTATTTTTTCGTGGGACTATGGTGTGGAACTTAAGGATCTGTTCGGAAAACCAATCGATTATGTTATGCCGGAGGTAGAGCGGCGCATCACGGAGGCTCTGGTGCAGGATGACAGGATTGATTCATGCGACAGTTTTGAGTTTGAGAAAAAGGGAAGAAAATTGCTGGTTACGTTCGTTGCACATACGAAATTTGGAAGCGTTCCAGCACAGAAGGAGGTGGATGTATAAGTGTACGAGGAGCAGACGTTTGATGCAATTATGCAGAGGATGCTTGAGCGCATTCCGGATACGCTGGATAAGAGAGAAAGCAGTCCTGTATATATGGCGCTTGCACCGGCGGCGGTCGAATTGGCATCATTGTATGTTGGATTTGATTGCATGCTGGCGGAGACATTCGGCGATACAGCATCGCGGGAGTACCTGATCCGGTTATGTGCGGATAGGGGTATCACACCCAAGACAGCTACTTATTCGGTACTGGAATTAGAGACGGATGTGGAGGTACCGGTCGGAACACGGTTTACCGGTGGGGATCACTTTTATAAGGTAACTGCAAGCGGACAGGTAACCTGTGAGCAGCCGGGGGCAGCCGGGAACGAATACCTGGGGGATGTTATCCCGGTGGAGTATGTGATGGGCCTCACGACGGCAAAACTTACGCGTGTGTTGATCTACGGAGAGGACGACGAGGATACCGAAACTCTTAGATTGCGGTATCAGGAATCTTTCAATGAACGGGCTTTTGCCGGGAATGCAAAGGACTATCATGACAAAACACTGGGAATAGCAGGAGTTGGCGCTGTTAAAGTGATCCGGGCATGGAATGGTCCGGGAACGGTCAAGCTTGTGATTTTAGACAGTGTTTTCGGAAAGGCAACGGATGTATTGATTCAGACGGTGCAGAAAGAATTTGACCCGAATAAAGACGGGCATGGCGATGGCCTTGCACCGATCGGGCACGCGGTGACAGTTGACACCGCATCCGAAGTCACTGTTAATATTGCGGCGACGATAACCTATGATAACGGGTATGACCTTAATACCTGCAAGACCCAGATCGAGACAGCCATAGAGGAGTATTTTGCCGGACTTAGAAAGAACTGGGAAAATCAGTCGAAACTGGTTGTGCGGATTGCGTCTATTGATGCAGCGATCATGGGCGTGAAGGGTGTGGTGGATGTGACCGGTACAACGCTTAACGGCGGGGGAAACGTCGAATTAACAGAATATGAGATCCCGGTGCTGGGGGTGGTTACTTATGGCTGATCGTTATATCAATCTTAAGGAACTGCTCCCTTTGTATTTGCAGGCGTATAAGGAACTTGCCGCACCTATGGATGCGGAAACACCGGAGTTCCAGATAATTGAGGCGGAACATAACAGGATCATTGCCAACCGCTATATCGTGACCTGCGATGAGGAGGGCATTGTTCGGTACGAGCAACTCATGGGAATCCAGCCCAAGGCAGATGATACGTTGGAAGACCGGATTTTCAGATGCATTACAAAGTGGAATGTGTGTCTGCCGTACAATTATGCTTTCCTCGATCAGAAGCTAAAGGAACTATGCGGAGCTGAATATACGCTGGATCTGGACATTGCCGGCCAGACCGTAACGGTTAAGGTGGGACTTGCGCAGAAGAATCAGTATGATGTGGTCGCGGAAATGCTGGAAGAGATAGTTCCATGCAACTTACAGTTGAATCTTTCTTTACTGTACAATCAGTACCAGGCGCTTAAACCATATCCACATATTATTCTGGCGCAGTTTACACATTGGGAATTGCGGAATTTGAGCATCCCCCGGAATTTAAGTGCTGCGGTAGAGAATATAGCGGCGTATGCAGTGGATGATCTGGCACGCTTCACAGTGGAAGAGGTTGCGGATATAGGAATCAGAAAGAAGGTATGAGATGAAACTTACGGATTTATTCAAATTCAAGCTGTTTGAGAGAAAAGACACTGCAGATCTGGCGGTGGTCAATGAGAACTTCCAGACGGCGGAGAGCGAGATTGACAAGCGGCTGCTCAAAACTGCGGTGCAGAACACGAACACAGTCACAGAAGCGGGATATGCACTGGATGCCAGACAGGCGAATCCGAATGTTAAGGGGTCGCTGGGCGCGTTGATTGATGTGCTAAACAAAGCTTTCACGCAACATAAGTGTTCAGACGATCATGATGGCAGATACTATACTGAAACAGAGATAAATAATTTGCTTGCAAAAAAAATAACTGCATCACAGTATGGTGCATACTTTATTGGTTTGCAAGGAGACTACTGGAATATAGTCACCGAAAATGGTGTTAAATTTGTAACATTGGTAAACGGATGCTGCATACTCACAAGTAACACTACGTGTGATATCCATTTAGACATTATGCTACGTGATAACTTTGGCATTTATGCCGGGTGTAGTCCCCACACACATATGTTTAATATGGAAAGCTTCAAATCAGCACTCAATATGTCAAAACTGACATTTGATCCCAATCAGACATCTGTCGAAGTGATCCTTTCAGCGAACGCCATTAACACTTATGATACGAAAGAATTATTTCTAGCGCAGAATCATTGGGGTGGAAATGAAAATTTTTCGGGGCTACGGTTTACGCAGGATGGACGCGTCACGCGAAAATACTGGAGCAGTGACGGAAAAATAGTGTGGGGCAATATGTTTGTATGCCAATCTGCGGACGAATTAGCGGCTGGAGCTCATAATGTTATGATGCACCAAGGAAATATATTCCGAGTTGATATTTATGGTGCAAAATATGCTTAAGCTATTTTACCCACAAACCTTGAGGAGATGTTTTATTTTAACAACAAAAAATGCCGTATTTATGCGACTTTAGGTGTTTTGCAAACGCCTAATTATATTTAACGAAAAAGGAGAAATTTATGAAACTAAAAACATCAAAAGACACTTACGAAATTGTAAGAGCAAACCATGAAAACGGAAAATTGAATATTGTATTTGAAAATCAGTCCTGCGAAGCTTTGCAGGATATTTTTTCGGCCAAAAATGATCTGGCACGATTGGAGATTTATGACCATGATGAGCGGATCAGCATTATCACGGAGTATGTGGTGCTTGAACGTGTGGTGCTTGAGGATAATCATGCGACGGTAGTTCTGGGGAGAGAAAGTGATGACTATTCGCGGCGTGTCACGGATCTGGCATCAAAACTGGCGGAGACATCGGCAACCGCATCGGAGATGGCGGAAACAGTTACCGCGACAAATAAGACGGTTAATGGAAATACAACCGATATTCAGAAGCTTGCTGCCGACATGGATTATCTGGCTATGCAGATGGAGGTGACATTGGATGAGTAAACATTATGAAAAGGTAAAAGGGTATTATGACAAGAATCTTTGGAGCAAAACCCGTGTGTACAATGCGGTAGGAAAGTGGATCACAGCCGCGGAATATGAGGAGATCACCGGGGAGACATATGAGGTACCGGCGAAGAAAAGTGCCGAGGAAGATACAACTATGATGTAGGAGGAGAATCATGAAACAGACGGAGAATTATGGCTTTAACGTACCGGAGGAACATGAATTTTATGATGTTGCAGCGCAGAACGAGAACTGGGAGAAGTTAGATGCGGCTTTAACACAAATCGAGAGCCGGCTGCAGAAAATTGAAGAAGCAAAACAGTAACAGAACCATAGTCATAGCGCCGAATAATTGATCTTTGTGATCGAACGTTCGGCGCTATTCAGTTGGCACAAACCTGCATAAGCAGTGTTTTATACTTATTATAAAGAAAGAGAGGAAATGATATGGAATCAATCATCACAGCACTTATAACAGGCGGACTGACGCTGATCGGCACTGTAATGACGGTCAGCAGTGGTCAGAAAAAGACGGACCACAAACTTGAGATGGCGCAGGCGGTTACGGACTGCAAGTTGGACGAGCTTACCAGAGAGGTAAGGATGCACAACAACTTCGCGCAGCGTGTGCCGGTCATTGAGGAACAGGTAAAAGTTATCAATCACCGCATTGCGGACTTAGAGGAGGGAAAGTAGTATGTTGAAAAATTGTGTACTCAGAGTATCAGTAGACACGCAGAAATGGGCGAAAGCCGCGGGCATCAGAGCGCTTAAGACGATGGCGCAGACTGCGGTTGCAGTAATCGGTACCGGAGCAGTAATCTCGGCAGTAGACTGGAAGATGGTAGTATCATCCGCGATTGTGGCGGGTGTTGTGTCGCTGCTCACGTCTGTTGCCGGAATTCCGGAAGTGGAGGGATAAATTTATGGCAAATAAGAGAATTGGACAGGCAGGACTTGCCCTTATCAAGCAGTACGAGGGATGCAGACTGGCAGCATACCGGTGCGCCGCCGGTGTATGGACCATCGGGTACGGTCACACGGCTGGCGTACATAGTGGCATGACGATCACACAGGCGCAGGCGGACGCATACCTGCAGCAGGACATTGCAAAGTTCGAGGGATACGTCAACAATCCCGCATACGTTCCGATCACGGAGCAGCTCAACCAGAATCAGTTTGATGCGCTGGTCAGCTTTGCCTTTAACCTGGGAGCCGGGAATCTCCGGAAGCTTTGCAAGGGCAGAACAGCGGCGCAGATCGCACAGGCAATGACACAGTATTGCAAAGCCAACGGCAAGGTGCTGGCAGGATTAAAGCGGCGCCGGGCGGCAGAGCAGGCATTGTTTAACAAGCCGGTAAGCGCGGCACCGGCACAGAATCAGAATACGGAGGATTACAACATGAAGACGATCAAAAAGGGTAGCAAAGGCAACGCGGTAAAGGTATGGCAGATCATCATCGGCGCGGCGGCGGACGGCATCTTCGGCAGCGGCACGGAATCGGCAACCAAGACCTGGCAGAGCAAGCACGGGCTGGCGGCGGATGGAATTGTCGGTAAGATGAGCTGGAAAGCAGGACTGGAAGCACTGTAAGAGTATGACCGGCGGGAGAAATCCTGCCGGTTTTACTCTGAACTGGTTTCGTGTCATCTTTCGTGTCATACTGTGTCATATTTTCAATGATTTTAATGTGTTTTAAACAGAGATTATATTATTAAAAAACACCTTGGAAGATTGCAAAATCAGCGCTTTTTGATAAAAATGCCGTAAATGCTTAATCAGCGGAAAAACATATTAAACGGGTTCGATTCCCGTCTGGTCCATCTTAAAAAGCGCCATGTAGGGCGCTTTTTTTATGGGAAAATGCGGAATCTTTACATCTCCCTGACTTGCAATTCACACTGCCATTTCCTATAATAAGAGCAAAATCACAGCAGAAACGGAAGAGATGAGGATCGAAGAATGTCTGTAGAGAAGAGACAAAAAGAACAGGAAAAGACCTCCATGGTCGTGGAGGGATTTTTATTTGCAAATGAGGCGGAAGCCGCGCAGGCGAGAAAAGAGGCGGAGGGCGTGAAATACGTCAAGGAGAAAGCCCAGATGGACGACCCTGAGATGGTACTCCGCATTTATAATAAAATGATACAGCAGCGGCTGTTTGACACGGCAGTCGGCTATTCTTATCTGAAGGATCTGCAGGAGTATCTGCAGTCGATTCCGTTTATCCGGAAGGAAGATATTTTCCCGATTCCGGTGCAGCATCCGCAGGTGGAGGAGAGTCTCCGCAAGGCGAAGCGCGCGCCGGCACCAAAGCCGAAGACGCAGACCGTGGTAAAAAATGCGGACTACAGGAGACGCTACCGCATTGTGCGCTGGATCGCCTTTATTCTGGCAGTATGTGTTGTGGCGATGTTTGCAATTACGGCGACGACCAATAATACGACGGTGTTAAACTACGAGAATCAGCTGATCAACAAATACGAGGCGTGGGAGGAGCGGCTCGACCAGAGGCAGGAAGCGATTGAGGCGAAGGAAAAAGAGCTTGGAATCATGCCGGAATAGAGCGGAAAATACACAGATTTTTCATAAGTAGCTGTTAGAATGACGATAAAAAGCGGAAAGGATACGGGAACATGGATAAGATCAGAATTCTGGTGGTGGATGATGAGAGCAGAATGCGCAAGCTGGTGCGGGATTTCCTTGTGAGAGAGGGATACGAGGTGCTTGAGGCGGGAGACGGCGAGGAAGCCCTCGATTTATTTTACCGGGAAAAAGACATAGCGCTGATTATTTTAGACGTCATGATGCCCAAGCGCAACGGATTTGAAGTGTGCCGGGAGATCCGGGAGACATCGAAAGTTCCGATTATTATGCTGACGGCAAAAGGCGAGGAGAGCGACGAGCTGAACGGATTTGAACTCGGTGTGGACGAATATATTTCCAAACCTTTTTCTCCGAAGATACTGGTTGCGCGTGTCGGAGCCATTCTGCGCCGGAGCGGAAAGACGCAGGATGAAGAAGCGGCGGTCTCCATGGGAGGAATCGTTCTGGACAAGGCAGCCCACATGGTGACGGTTGACGGAGAGCGGATCGATTTAAGCTACAAGGAGTTTGAACTGCTGGCATACTTTATGGAAAATGCGGGGATTGCGCTCTCACGCGAGAAGATATTGAACAGCGTCTGGAATTACGATTACTTTGGCGATGCGAGAACGATTGATACGCATGTCAAGAAGCTGCGTGCCAAGATGGGAGATAAGGGAAAATATATCACGACGGTCTGGGGCATGGGCTACAAATTTGAAGTGACGGAAGAATAATGGAAGTGACGCGGAATGAAGGGACTTTTTGATAAAAAGAGACAGGGGCGCGGCAGACGTCCGAAAGAGGGCGGACTGACCAGGGAAATCGCCGGAATTATCATCGGTCTGGTGGCGGGAACCGTGGCGCTCTGCTGGGTGCTTAACACGGTATTTCTGGAGCGCTACTATGTGATGAACAAAGAAAATGTACTGTTGTCCGGATTTACTACGATTGACGCGGCAAGCGAGGATGGAAGCCTTGACGACAGCTCGTTTGATGTGACATTTGACAATCTCTGCGCAAACGGCAATATCACGGTCATGGTGATCAGCCCGGACCGCACGATTGTCAGATCCTCCGTGAACGATACACAGCGTATGTTAATCGAGTTTACGGACATTATTTTCGGTGGTACGCAGAATGAGACCACGGTGCTGGCGCAGGCGGAGGACTATGTGATCCAGAGAAGAACGGACACCAGGCTGGATGCGGAATATCTGGTACTGTACGGAACCCTCTCAAACGGCAATCTGGTGCTGATGCGGTCGGCGTTAGAGAGCATAAGGGAGAGCGCCAAGACGTCGAACCAGTTCCTGCTGTACGTCGGGATCCTGGCGATTGCGGTGAGCACGGTTGTGTCGGTCTTCATCTCTAAGAGAATCACCGATCCGATCCTGGAACTGACCGAGATTTCCAAGCATATGACCCAGCTGGAATTTGAGGTCTGCTATACGCCGAAAGGAAAGCGGCGCAATGAGATCGATGAACTCGGCACGCACATGAACGAGATGTCGCAGGCGCTCGAGCATACGATCTCGGAATTGAAAAGCGCAAACAACCAGCTCCTTTTAGACATTGAGAAAAAGACGCAGATAGACCGCCAGCGCAAGGAATTTCTCTCGAATGTATCGCATGAATTAAAGACGCCGCTTGCCCTGATCCAGGGATATGCGGAGGGCTTGAAGGAATGTATCAACGATGACGCACAGAGCCGGGATTTTTACTGTGAGGTCATCATGGACGAGGCGGATAAGATGAATCAGATGGTGAAAAAGCTTCTGACATTAAACCAGCTGGAATCCGGAAACGAGACGATCACGATGGAGCGATTCGACGTAACAGAGCTCATCCGGGGCGTGCTGCACTCGGTGGATATCCTCATCGGGCAGAGCGGCATTACGGTGACGGAATGTCCCGCAGAGCCCATTTATGTGTGGGCGGATGAATTTATGACGGAGGAGGTCGTGACGAACTACCTGAGCAATGCCATTCATTATGCGGGAGGGAAAAAGGAGATTTCCATCCGCTGCAGGGAGCAGGAGAAGAACGTCCGCATCAGCGTCTTCAATACCGGAGACCCGATTCCGGAGGAGGATATCGACAAAATCTGGTCCAAGTTCTACAAAGTCGATAAGGCACGCACGAGAGAGTACGGCGGCAGCGGAATCGGTCTTTCCATTGTGAAGGCGATCATGGACTCGTTCCATCAGCAGTGCGGCGTGATCAACCATGAGGATGGCGTGGAATTCTGGTTTGAACTGGAAAAAGGAAAACGGTCATGATGCAGCAAAAAATTTTTTTGTTGCTATATTTCCTTTAAAATGCTAACATAATGTTAGTTTATACTTTGCGTGAGGAATGGAATCCTATGAGAAGAACAAGAATCAAGATGATGGCAGCGGTGATGGCTGCAACGATGCTGTTGGGCGGATGTGGTGATGCACTCTACGACCTGACAGACGACGAGGAGAACGTCATTGTCAATTATGCGGCGCATATCGTCACGAAGTACAACACATATCAGCGGGAAGGTCTGACGTATGTGAGTCCGGAAGAACCGGAGGAGACGCAGGAGGATGTCACGGTGCCGCAGACGCCGGAGACACAGGACGCGTCAGAGACGGGAACAGCCGCATCTGCGGAAGCTGCGGCACCTGCTGTGTCGGTGGCGGCAGCCGGATCGGCATCTCTGGATCAACTGTTCGGAGCCGACGGCATTCAGATGACCTATGCGGGCGCGCAGCTTGCACCGGGGTACATGGAAGGTGATTATTATGAGATGACCCCGGATGCCGGAAAACAGTATCTGGTGCTGTCCATAGATGTGACCAACACCGGGGCGGACGGAGTGGGTCTTGATGTTTTGAGTGTCAGCCCGAAGTTCACGGTTGTATTGAACCAGTCGGTCAAGAGCACGGCGGAGACCACATTGCTGGATACGGATTTTTCCACCTATCAGGGTACGATTCCTGCGGGAGGGAGCACCCGCCTGGTACTTGTATTCCAGGTGCCGGATGATGTGGCGTCGGCAGACAGTGTGGAACTGTATGTGCAAATGGATCAAATGATACAAATTATTCTGTAAAACGCATGAAAAACAATGCATTTCAGGTACCAATGTGCTATAATGCTGTCAGATAGATACGTTGCGGTATTACGCGAGAGGAGAGAGACGAATGGATACAAATATATTATTGGAATCGGGAACAAACGAACTGGAAGTTCTGGAATTTACCTTGGGAAACAATCATTACGGAATCAATGTTGCAAAGATCAGGGAGATTTTAACCTATCAGCCGGTTACGCCTGTCCCAAATTCACATCCGAGTATCGAAGGAATCTTCATGCCGCGTGATACGATGATCTCTGTGGTAAATCTGAAGCGCTGTCTGGGAATGCCGGATGATGCGAAGACAGAGGGACTTTTTATCATTACGAACTTTAACAAGTTAAACATTGCATTTCACGTAGATGCCGTGCTTGGTATCCACCGTGTTTCCTGGGAGGCGATCATCAAGCCGGATGCCACGATCAATACCGAGCAGAACAGCGCCTCGACCGGTGTCATCAAGATGGATGACAAGCTGATCATCATCCTTGACTTTGAGAAGATTGTGACGGACATCAGCCCGGAGACAGGACTGAAGATGTCCGATATGGACGACATGGGACAGCGTGAGCGCTGTGAATCTCCGATTTTGATCGCAGAGGATTCCCCGCTTCTTAGCAGACTGATCACAGACTGCCTGAAGAAGGCAGGCTACACGAACCTGATTGTGACAATGAACGGTCAGGAGGCATGGGATAAGCTGCAGGAGTTTGAAAAAGCAGGCAATGTGCGTGAGAAAGTACACTGCATTATCACAGATATTGAGATGCCGTTGATGGACGGACACCGCCTTACGAAGCTGGTTAAGACAAATGACAATATGAAGAAGATTCCATTGATTATTTTCTCATCTCTTGTAAATGAGGAGATGCGCATCAAGGGAGAACAGCTTGGAGCGGATGCCCAGCTGACAAAGCCGGAGATTGGCAGTCTTGTTTCGGCGATTGACGACTTGATTGACAAGAGCATGGACTGAGAATGAAATGAAGAGGGGATGTGATGGAGCAGGATCACATCCCCCGCTTAAGTTATAGGTCGATGGAGGTATCGTATGAGCGGAGCAGAGGAATATCTGGATGGGCTGCTGCACTCCGTAGAGGGAGGAAGTCCTGCCGACACAGCCCGTGAGACGGAGCCAGGCGATACGGCAGACGGGCTTTATGCAGAAAAAGAACAGGAGACAAAAAAAGCTGGTATGAGTGAGGAAGACGATTTTTTAAAGTCCTTTGAGGCGGATACAGATCTGGAAGGAGATGCGGACACATTTATCAGACAGTTCGAGGATGAGCTGGATCAGGCGCCTGGAGAGGAAAGAACACAGAAGACGACGGAGGAGAACAATCAGTTCTTCAAGGATCTGGATGGCATTTTAGACAGCGCAAGGGATGCGGATGAGAGCACCGGCGGTGCAGAAGCGGCGGAGACTGCCCATGCGTCGGAGGACGGAGATCTTATGGTCGATACCATTGGTGATTTCCAGGACGACGATTCAGATCTGATGGATCTGCTGCAGTCGGAGGGCGATTTCCCGGATATGAGCCAGATGGCGGATCCCACTGCTCCGGCCGCAGACACAGACGCAGAAATGCCGGACGTGACGGCAATGCCGGAGACTGCGGATGAGGTGCAGGACGAGGACGACGGGAAAAAGAAAAAGCGCCGCAAAAAGAAGAAAAAAGATGAGCCAGATGCCGGGGATGAGGCTCCTGCAAAGGAGAAAAAGAGCCTGATCAAGAGAATCGGCGACGCACTGTTTGGTGAGGAGGAAGAGACGGAGGAGGCACCAGCGGACGCCGGGGAATTACAGCCGGAAGGTTTAGAACAGGCACCGGAGCTGGATGATCTTTCCGATGAGAATTTAAAGCTCTTACAGGAACTGGAAGGAACGGGGGCAGCCGAGCCGGAGACAGAGGCGGAACCGGAGATTTCAGAAGAAGAGAAGAAAGCGCAGGCAAAGAAGGAAAAAGCAGAGAAGAAGGCGCAGGCGAAGAAAGAGAAGGCGGAGAAGAAGGCACAGGCGAAGAAGGCGAAGGCAGAGAAAAAAGCACAGAAAGCCAAGAAGCCGAAGAAGCCGAAGGAGCCGGACAATACACCGCCGCTTCCGAAAAAGCCGGTGGTGCTGATTATGGTCATGGCGGCGTCTTTCCTCGCACTTGTGCTGGTGGGAACGAATCTGTTCGGATATACCCTGAGCTTCAACAGTGCCAAGCAGGCGTATGAACTGGGCGACTATCAGGCGGCGTTTGCGGATGTGAGCGGACTTACGGTCAAGGAGGCAGATCAGGAGACCTACCAGAAGTACAGCATCATGGCGAATGCAGCCGGAGAATATCAGGCATACCAGACCTTTATGGAAAACGGTATTTATGACATGGCACTGGATTCCCTCATCCGCGCGGTCGGAAGATGCGATAAGTACAGCGAGGAGGCTGCGGCTTACGGCTGCTCCACAGAACTCGCGAAGATCAGAGACCAGGCAGTGGCAGGACTGTCCGGGTTTGGGCTTACGCAGGAGCGCGCACAGGAACTGTACGCGGAGAGCGAGCGGGATACCTACTCACAGGAACTGTATTCGATATTGGCGGCAGCAGGACTTGGATGATATTGACGGAGTGAGAGAATGATAGCAATTATAGACTATGACGCAGGCAATTTAAAAAGTGTGGAAAAGGCGTTCCTCGCGCTGGGTGAGGAATGTGTGGTCACGAGAGATCATGACAGCATACGCCGGGCAGACAGAGTGGTACTGCCGGGTGTCGGTTCTTTTGGAACGGCAATGCAGCAGCTGAAAAAATATGAGCTGGATCAGGTGATCCGCGAGGTTGTGCAGGAAGACAAGCCGTTTCTCGGCATCTGTCTGGGTCTGCAACTGCTGTTTGAGGGCAGCGAGGAGAGTGACGGCGTGGAGGGACTTCATCTGCTGGACGGAGAGATCGTGAAGATTCCGGAGGCGCCGGGACTTAAGATCCCGCACATCGGCTGGAATTCACTGGATTTCCCGCATGAAGGAAGATTGTTTGCCGGATTGAAGGAACAGCCATATGTCTATTTTGTACATTCCTACTACCTGAAAGCGAAAGATCCGTCGATTGTGAAGGCGACCACAGAGTACGGTGTGACGATTCATGCTTCCGTGGAGAAGGGCAACCTGTTTGCGTGCCAGTTTCACCCGGAGAAGAGCAGCACAGTGGGACTTCAGATATTGAAGAATTTTGCGGAAATATAGCGGAGGCATGCGATGTTTACAAAGAGAGTGATTCCCTGTCTGGACGTAAATGGCGGGCGTGTGGTAAAGGGTGTTAATTTTGTGAATCTGAGGGATGCCGGAGATCCGGTGGAGATTGCGGCAGCTTACGATAAGGCAGGTGCGGACGAACTGGTATTTCTGGACATTACCGCTACCTCGGACGCCAGAAATACCGTGGTCGATATGGTGCGCCGCGTGGCGGAGAGAGTGTTCATTCCGTTTACGGTCGGAGGCGGCATAAGGACGGTGGATGATTTTAAGGCACTGCTCCGCGAGGGCGCAGACAAGATTGCGATCAATTCTTCCGCGATCAACCGGCCGGAACTGATCTCGGAGGCGGCAGACAAATTCGGCAGCCAGTGCGTGGTGGTTGCGATTGACGCAAGGAGACGCGCGGACGGCTCCGGGTGGAATATCTATAAGAACGGCGGACGGATTGATGTGGGTCTGGATGCCGTCGAGTGGGCGATGAAGGCAGACCGGCTTGGCGCAGGGGAGATTCTTCTGACAAGCATGGACTGCGATGGTACGAAAGCGGGATATGACATTGAACTGACCAGACAGGTCGCGGAAAATGTATCGATTCCTGTGATTGCTTCCGGCGGCGCCGGGACGAAGGATCATTTTTATGATGCCCTGACAAAGGGAAAAGCGGATGCGGTTCTTGCGGCATCCCTGTTTCACTATAAAGAACTTGAGATTATGGATCTGAAGAACGATCTGGCAGCGAGGGGCGTATCTGTGCGGCGATAGCACGGTGCGCCCACACTGCTGTCTGTGAAAAAAGGAGTAGTGGGATATGTCGATGATTGACAATGACTGGCTTCCGGCAATCCAGGGGGAATTCCGAAAGCCGTATTACCGGGAATTATACACATTTGTGCGGGAGGAATACAGCAGAACAGGGGTCTACCCGCCGGCGGAGGATATCTTTAATGCCTTTCATTTTACGCCGCTTAGTGAGGTGAAGGTGCTTCTGTTGGGGCAGGACCCCTATCACAATGTAAATCAGGCACATGGTCTTTCGTTTTCCGTGCTGCCGGAGCAAAAGGAGATCCCGCCCTCCCTGCAGAACATTTATAAGGAACTGCATGATGATCTGGGCTGTTACATTCCGAATAACGGTTATCTGAAAAAATGGGCAGATCAGGGAGTACTTCTGCTCAACACGGTGCTTACGGTGCGCGCGCATCAGGCGAATTCCCACCAGGGAAGAGGCTGGGAGCAGTTCACTGATGCGGTCATCCAGGCGGTAAATGCCCAGGATCGTCCGATTGTGTACCTCCTCTGGGGCAGACCGGCGCAGTCCAAAATACCGATGCTTACGAATCCGAAGCATCTGATCTTAACGGCACCGCATCCGAGCCCTCTCTCGGCATACCGGGGATTTTTCGGGTGCCGGCATTTCAGCAAGGCAAATGCGTTTCTTGAGGAGCATGGAATCGCACCGATAGACTGGCAAATTGAGAATATTTAGTGTATAATATACTTACAATAAAAGCAGACAGGAGGTATTGGTTATGCGTGTAAAAGCAATTATGATGCCTTTCAGTAAGCTGGCGTGTATCAGCGTGGAGAATACGGTAGAAGAGGCAATGAAGATTATCGACGAGCAGGGACTTCTCTCGCTTCCGGTAGTGGACGGACAGCAGTTTGTGGGTGTTTTGTCCAAACAGTTTTTGTTTGAGGAATTTTTCCGGAACTATACAGGGACCAGAGAAGAATTTGCACAGCGAAAAGTGATGGAGTTCATGAAGACAAGAATTGAGACCATCGGTGAGAATACACGGATTGAGGAAGCGGCAGCAATGTTTATCACCTCCAAAGTTCGTTTTATTCCGATCACGAACGAGCAGAACAAGCTGCTTGGAATCGTGACGCAGCAGGCGGTATTCAAGGAATATCAGAAGATCTTTGGTAACAAACACAATTCCATGGCAATCTACACGTATGATATCCGAGGTGTGCTCGGCAAGATCTGTGAGCTGATTGCTAAGGAGGGCGGAGACATCTGCAACATGATGGTGATTCCGACGGATGTTATGGATCTGGCAGAGATCTTCCTTCGGGTGGAAGCACCGGATTTTGAGCGTGTGGTACGCGCGTTAGAGCGCCACGGTTATGATGTGCGTGATGTGAAGTATAATGATCAGAAATAATACAGAACGGATGGATCTGGAATAGAAGAGAGGGGTGCCGCGCATGTGCGGCGCCCCTCTCTGTCTGCATAAAAGGGAGCTCCCTAAAATGAGGAGTGCCCAGACACTCGCGCGCCTGGGCTATTATGAAAAAATTATCAAATATATTGTAACGAATTGTCTTGTTTTTTGATAATTTTATTGTAGCAATAAGATATGAATAAACTATGAACAATAGTTAAACATTTTAATAAGGACAAGCACCAGAAAATGCTTGAAAAATCTAAGGTTTCGGGCTAAAATGACGATATAGAACATGAGGTAACAAGAAGGTATTGTGCACAAATGCAACAGCCGGATCAACATTCTGACACGGAGGTCAGATGCTTTTTTTCAAAGGAGTGATAGAGTATGGCAAGTATTTCAGGATATGATTCATCGTCACTGGGCGTGTTATTTTCCAGTCTGAACCGGAACAATACAACTTCCTCTCTGCTGGGAGGCGGAAGCGATCTGCTCGGAATCAATTATTCCGATTATGCGACGATCCGCAACGGAAGCTATTTCAAGCTTTTGAGTGCCTATTACAGCAAGTCGGATTCCACGGACAGCGCCACGAAGGTCAGCCCGTCGATCTCAACCGCGAAGGATGACGCGAAGACACTGACCCGGATTGAGAGTGCGGCGGAGAGTACGGAGAAGTCGCTTTCCAAGCTGACAGCAACCGGAAAGGATTCTGTGTTCAACAAAGTGGAGAAGACCGCGGAGGACGGCACGAAGACGCAGGAGTATGACCGTGATGCCATCTATAAGGCGGTGAAGTCGTATGTGGATGATTACAATTCACTGCTGGATCGGGCGGACGATTCTAAGACGAAGAGCATTCTGCGTGCGGCGAACTCTTTGAAGAGCAACGCCAGAGCGAATGAGAAGACGTTGGAGAAAGCGGGCATTACCGTGGATGCCGACGGCAGACTTTCCGTGGACGAGAAGAGCTTTGAGAAGGCGGATATGGACAAGCTGAAGTCACTGTTTACAACGCACGGATCTTATGCGACGCAGACGAATGTGGATCTCCTGAAGATCGCATCCAACGCGAAGAGTGAAGCGGCGAAGGCGAATACCTACAGCAAGAATGGTATGTATACTTATAATTACAGCACCGGAGATCTTTACAATTCCGGAATTTAACATTGGAAGACACGAAGAGATGAGGCTGCCATACCGTAAGGTGTGGCAACCTCATATGTTTGTTGGCAGGAGCGGGCATGGCAGGAAAAAAAGTAGTAGTCGGTATGTCGGGCGGAGTGGATTCTTCCGTGGCGGCATATTTGTTAAAACAGCAGGGATATGATGTGATCGGAGTCACAATGCAGATCTGGCAGGATGAGGATCAGTTTACACAGGCGGAGAGCGGCGGATGCTGTGGACTCTCGGCGGTGGATGACGCACGCAGGGTGGCGGATCGTCTGGAGATTCCGTATTATGTGATGAATTTCAAGCGCGAGTTCAAGAAGAATGTCATGGATTATTTTACAGCGGAGTATTTAAAAGGGCGCACGCCGAATCCGTGTATTGCATGCAACCGCTATGTGAAATGGGAATCCCTGCTTCAAAGGAGTTTGGAGATCGGAGCCGATTACATTGCGACCGGCCACTACGCGCGCGTGGAACAGCTTTCCAACGGAAGATATGCTATCCGCAACTCCGTGACGGCGGCAAAGGATCAGACCTACGCGCTGTTTAATCTCACGCAGAAGCAGCTCTCCCATACCCTCATGCCGGTAGGAGATTACACAAAGGATGAGATCCGTGCGATTGCGGAAGACATCGGACTGATGGTTGCACATAAAAAGGACAGCCAGGAGATCTGTTTTATACCGGACAATGATTATGCCGGATTTATAGACAGAGAGTGCGGGGAAATGGTTCCGCCGCCGGGCAACTTTGTGTCGGTGGACGGAGAGATTTTAGGGCGGCACAAGGGAATTACACATTATACGATCGGACAGCGCAAAGGACTCGGGATTGCGTTTGGATATCCGGTGTTTGTGACAGAGATACGCCCGGAGACAAATGAGGTAGTTCTCGGAAGTGATAAAGATGTGTATACAAACCGGCTGTATGCGAATCAGCTGAACTTTATGGCGCTCTCCGACATTGAGGAGCCGGTTCGCCTGAAGGCAAAGATCCGGTACTCGCATGCGGGAAGCTGCTGCACCGTGCGGCGCACCGGTGCGGATGAGATCTGCTGTGAATTTGAAGAGCCGGTGCGCGCCGTGACACCGGGACAGGCAGTGGTGCTGTACGACGGAGACTATGTCGCGGGAGGCGGCGTGATCACACACGCTTAAGCGCCTGCATCACAGGGCAAACGTGTGGATTGCATGCGCGACGCCGCTGTTTTCATTGGAGCGCGTCACAAAGTCTGCGATCTCCTTCACTTCCGGCAGGGCATTTTCCATGGCGACGCCGATCGCTGCGGTTTTTAAAATGTCGATGTCGTTCTGGGTGTCGCCGCAGGCAAGCGTCTCTTCGATATCGACGCCGAGGTGCGAACAGAGCAGGGTGAGACCGTTTCCTTTGGTGACGCCCGCTCTGGTGAATTCCAGATTGTGGTAGCCGCCGGAGAGAAAGGTGATCTCGGGGTGCTCTGACAGGATCTGCATCACTTCGTCGCGGTAGAGAAAAGTGCCGTCCTCCTGCGGATAAAAATTCAGCGTCATCTTCTGGACGTTCAGATTGTGGACGCGGATATAGGCAGCGAGATCATCGGTGAAGGTTCTGGTCCGGTGAATGTAGCGTTTGATTGATGTGGGCATGTCCAGGCAGTCGATCTTTCCCTCACAGGAACGCTGGCTGAAGCCGTCGCCATTGATAAAAGCATCCATATGGATGCTCTTTTTTTGCAGTTCTTCGATGATGGGGCATACAAGCGCAGGCTCCATCGCAGATTCATGGATGCAGAGGCGATCCGGCAGATGATAGACGGCAGCACCGTTGGAGGTGATGGCATAGGAGACGCCGAGACCGGATAAAAGTGTGACGGGAAGCCCGGCGTAAGGGCGTCCGGTCGATATGGCAACGTGAATTCCGCGGGAGGAAGCTTCGCGAATGGCGTCCTGATCCTCCTTTGAGATCTCACTTTGTCCGTTAAAAAGAGTGCCGTCCATATCGAGGGCAATCAGACTGACAGGCTGTTTCATAGTCGAGTATCCTTTCTGTAAATGTATCTACAGAATGATACAATAAAATGGGAAAACAATCAAGAAACGGCGGTGCCGTGGCGCGGATTGCAGGAAACATTGGAAAATACTTGCACCCGGCATGGGGAAATGGTAAGATGTGGCTTGATAAGCAAGAACGGATGATAGAGAGGATACGGGAATGACCAGAGAGGAATTTGCGACACTTGTGGGAAGCAGACCGGTGATATTGGACGGCGCGACAGGAACGAATCTGCAGAAAGCAGGAATGCCGGTCGGGGTCTGCCCGGAGCAGTGGATTCTGGAGAACCCGGGGGTTCTGATAGAATTGCAGGAGCGCTATGTGGAGGCGGGCACCGATATTTTGTTCGCGCCCACCTTTACGGCAAGCCGGATCAAGCTGGAGGAGTACGGACTGGAGAATTCTCTGGTGCAGATGAACCGTGAGCTGGTGGCGCTCTCAAAGCGCGCGGCAGGCGGCAGGGCATATGTGGCGGGCGATCTGACGATGACGGGACGGCAGCTTTATCCGCTCGGCGATCTGATGTTTGAAGATCTGGTGGAAGTGTATAAGGAGCAGGCGAAGGTGATCTGCGAGGCGGGAGCGGATCTTTTTGTCGTGGAGACCATGATGAGTCTTCAGGAATGCCGTGCTGCGGTTATTGCTATCCGCGAGGTGTGTGATCTCCCGATTATGGTGTCGCTGACCTACAATGAGGATGGGCGGACGCTCTACGGAACTGATCCGACAACTGCGGTGATTGTGCTGCAGAGCCTTGGGGCGGATGCTGTGGGACTGAACTGTTCCACCGGACCGGAGGCGATGATTGATCCGGTACAGCAGATGGCGGAGTATGCGACGATTCCGCTTCTGGCAAAGCCGAATGCCGGTATGCCGGAGCTCTGTGACGGCGTGACCGTGTATCGTACCACGCCGGAGGAGTTTGCGTCAGTCGGCGCGAAGCTTGTGGAGGCGGGCGCGGCGATTATCGGTGGATGTTGCGGCACGACACCGGAGCATATCCGTGCATTAAAGCAGGCGGTGGGTTCCATGCCGGTGCATATGCCTCTCACAAAGAAAAGACGTATGCTCGCCTCGGAGCGGATGCATGTGGAGATCCGGCTTGACGGTAAGTTCATGGTGATCGGAGAGCGGATCAATCCGACAGGAAAGAAAAAGCTGCAGGCGGAGTTAAAAGAGGGAAGTCTTAGTATGGTGCGGACCATGGCGACGGAGCAGGAGGAGAACGGCGCACAGATTCTGGACATCAATATGGGAATGAACGGAATTGACGAAAAGCAGATGATGTTAGACGCCATCTATGAAGTGACTTCCACGGTAGATCTGCCGCTCTGCATCGATTCCAGCCATGTGGATATCATCGAGGCGGCGCTGCGCATCTATCCGGGACGTGCGCTTGTCAATTCCATTTCTCTGGAAAAAGAAAAGATCGAGTATCTGCTGCCGATCGCGAAGAAGTACGGTGCCATGTTTATTTTGCTGCCGCTCTCGGACGAGGGGCTGCCGAAGGATTCTGCAGAAAAGCACGGGATCATCCGCGAGATCTTAAGACGCGCGGAAGCGATCGGCATGGGAAAAGAGGACATTGTGGTGGACGGACTGGTGGCGACGATCGGTGCCAATCCGAAGGCGGCGCTGGAGTGTTTTGAGACATTTTCTTTCTGCAAAAATGAGATGGAACTGCCGACGGTCTGCGGACTGTCCAACATTTCGTTCGGACTTCCGGAGCGCTCCTATGTCAACACGGCATTTCTCACAATGGCGATCGGAAACGGCCTTACGATGGCGATTGCAAATCCTTCCCAGGAACTTCTGATGAATGCGGCATTTGCATCGGACATGCTTCTGAACAAGGAGGAGAGCGGCATCCGCTATATCGGGCGCATGAATTATCTGTCCGAGAAGCATGAGGGCATGGAACATGTGTGGGTACCCGTAGGGACGGCGAAGGGCGCTGCCGTGAAAGGTACTGCCGCGGGACAGACGGGAAACGCAGGTGGCACAAAAGATTCCGGGAACGCGAATGAGGCGCGCAGTGAGGTTTTTACGGCGGTCTTAAAGGGCAATAAGAATCATATTTTAGACGAGGTCAAACATGCGTTAGACACCGGGGAGAAGCCGGATGACATCATCAACGGACATCTGATCCCGGCGATCAACGAGGTCGGCGAGCTGTTCGACAAGCAGAAGTATTTTCTGCCGCAGCTGATTTCTTCTGCGAATACGATGAAGGTGGCGATCGAATATTTAGAGCCGATGTTAGCACGCTCGGACAAGGAGCCGAAGGCAACGCTCGTCGTGGCGACCGTGGAGGGAGATATCCACGACATCGGGAAGAATCTTGTGGTGCTGATGCTGAAAAATTACGGGTATCATGTGATTGATCTGGGAAAAGACGTTCCGGCAGATCTGATTGTAGATACCGCGATGAAAGAAAATGCCAGGGTGATAGGGCTCTCCGCGCTGATGACGACGACGATGATGCGCATGAAGGACGTGGTGGAGCTTGTCAAAGAGCGCGGATGTACGGCGAAGGTTGTCATCGGCGGTGCGGCGATCACGGAAAGCTTTGCGGAGGAGATCGGTGCGGACGGCTATTCCAAGGATGCGGCGGAATGTGTGAAGCTGGTGGATCGTCTGTTGGAGGAAGAGTAGAAGGCGAAAAGCGGTCTTTTCCGCCTTCAAACTGCCCCGGGAAAATAGATGCAAAAAAAATAGAAAAAAAGTGTTGACTTTTTGCAATACGGATAGTATACTAATCAAGTCGGTTGCGGTAGCGACCGATGAATATGGGATCTTAGCTCAGCTGGGAGAGCATCTGCCTTACAAGCAGAGGGTCATAGGTTCGAGCCCTATAGGTCCCATAGATATCAATATAATATGGCGGAATAGCTCAGTTGGCTAGAGCACACGGTTCATACCCGTGGTGTCGAGAGTTCAAATCTCCCTTCCGCTACTAGAGAGTCCTCGGGAATACAAGCAGTTGTGTGTCCGGGGATTTTTGTTCTTTCATAGGAAAAGGCTTGAAAGTGAGGGTATCATGAGAGTAGGAATGGGTTACGACGTGCATAAACTGGTTGAGGGCAGAGATCTGATCATCGGCGGTGTCAGGATCCCGCATACGCTTGGTCTGCTCGGACATTCGGATGCGGATGTGCTGCTTCATGCGATTATGGATGCGCTTTTGGGCGCGGCGGGATTAGGTGATATCGGAAAGCATTTTCCGGACACTGATCCGCAGTATAAAGGAATTTCCAGTATGAAGCTGCTCTCCCATGTGGCGGAGCTGATCCGGGAGAGGGGTTACGTGGTGGAGAACATTGACGCCACGATCATTGCGCAGAAGCCGAAAATGCGCCCGCATATTCCGCAGATGGAGGAAAACATCGCGGGAGCGCTCGGCATCAGCACGGATCAGGTCAATGTCAAGGCGACCACGGAGGAGGGACTTGGCTTCACCGGAACGGAAGAGGGAATCTCATCTCAGGCGATCTGTGCGCTTTCCAGTTTCTATGAGGGAAGCTTTACCGTGGCGGATTCTGCGGCGGGCTGCGCGGGATGCGGTGGCTGTGGACGAAGCGTACAATGAGCTAAGAAGAACTCAGACGGCTGCGGACGAAGCGTATAGCGGGCAAGAATTTTGACGGTCGCAGACGAAACGTGCAGTGAAAAAAGATTGACAAAAACACGGGAAGTGCATAAACTATAGTAGGCAGGAGAGGTATCTTCTGCCGATAAAAAGATGAATTGGAAAAGCGAAGATCGGAAAGAGTAAGGATTCGGACATTCGTCAGAGAGAGACTGTCACCGGCTGAAAGCAGTCTTGGAAGAGAGAGTCCCCAAGTGCCTCCGTGAGCTGATCCGGCGAGAGTCATCTGCACCGCAGGATGCAGGGATGCCGTAGCCGGGTACGTCTGGCATACGTTACATGCGTCAAGTGAAATCATATGATTTTAGTAGAGTGGAACCGCGGATCATTTCGTCTCTAGGAGACGGATGATCCTTTTTTTGTAATAGGAAACTTTGTTCTGTAATAGAAAACTTTGTTCTGGTTTGTATGTGGAAAGGAATGGGAAGAGATGGGTATCCTAAGGTATATGAAGGAAGAGTTTCAGGTAATCAAGGAACGCGATCCGGCGATTAAAAGTCCGATGGAAGTTTTGCTTTATCCGACATTTCATGTTATGCTAAGCTACAGAAGGGCGCATAAGCTTTATCTCAAAGGGCATTATTTCTGGGCGCGGTTTATTTCGCAGCGCGCAGCCAGAAAAACAGGCATTGAGATCCATCCGGGAGCGACGATTGGCAAGGGATTTTTTATCGATCACGGAAGCGGTGTCATCATCGGCGAGACGTCGATCATCGGAGATAACGTGACGCTGTATCAGGGCGTAACACTTGGCGGTACCGGCAAGGAGACCGGAAAGCGCCATCCGACGATCGGAAACAATGTCATGATCAGTGCCGGGGCGAAGATTATCGGTTCTTTTACGGTTGGGGATAATTCCAAGATCGGTGCCGGAAGCGTCGTCATCGAGGAAGTGCCGCCAAACTGTACTGTGGTCGGAGTGCCGGGACGCGTTGTAAAGCGTGACAATATCAGGACGCCGCAGGATGACATGGATCAGGTGCACCTTCCGGACCCTGTGAAGGAAGATATCACCGTGCTGCAGCATGAGAATGCTGAACTGGTGAACCGTGTGCTGGATCTGGAGAAAGAAGTGCGAATTTTGAGCGCGGGAGCCGGAGCGTCACAGGAATAATAAGAATAAAAAGAAACGGAGAATACCAAAGTGGAGAATAAGTTCAAATTTTACAATACACTGACAAGAAATATCGATACGGTGATTCCGCATGAGGATGGAAAGATTGCCATGTATACCTGCGGACCGACGGTATATCATTACGCGCATATCGGCAATCTGCGCAGCTACATCATGGAGGACGTGCTGGAAAAAGCACTGCGTTATGTGGGCTACGATGTAAAACGTGTCATGAATATCACGGACGTGGGACACCTTTCCTCCGATGCGGATACCGGTGAGGATAAGATGTTAAAAGGTGCGAAGCGCGAGCACAAGACGGTGATGGAGATTGCGAAGTTTTACACGGACGCGTTTTTCGATGACTGCAAAAAGTTAAATATCAAGCGTCCGGACGTTGTGGAGCCGGCAACCAACTGCATCCCGGAGTTTATTCACATGATCGAGGTGCTGCTGGAGAAGGGCTACGCTTATGTGGCAGGCGGAAATGTCTATTTTGACACTTCCAGGCTGGACGACTATTATGTTTTTTCTTCCCAGAGCGAGAAAGAACTGTTAGTCGGTGTGCGCGACGATGTGGAGGAGGACGTCAATAAGCGGAACAAAAATGATTTCGTTCTGTGGTTTACAAAGTCCAAATTCGAGGATCAGGCGCTCAAATGGGATAGTCCGTGGGGCGTGGGATACCCGGGATGGCATATCGAGTGTTCCTGCATCAGCATCAAGCATCTGGGTGAATATATGGATATCCACTGCGGCGGCGTGGACAATATTTTCCCGCATCACACCAACGAGATCGCACAGTCCGAGAGCTATCTGGGACACAAGTGGTGCGGTTACTGGTTTCATGTGAACCACTTAAACGACAAGTCGGGCAAGATGAGCAAGTCGAAAGGGGATTTCCTTACGGTGTCGCTTCTGCAGGAAAAAGGATACGATCCGATCGTGTACCGTATGTTCTGCCTGCAGTCCCACTACAGAAAGCCGCTTGAGTTTTCCTACGAGGTGCTGGACAACATGAGCGTTGCCTACAAAAAGCTTGTGAAGAGAATCGCGGATCTGAAGGCGGACGGCACAGTGGATGAGGGTAAATTTGCAGAGTACAAGGAAAAATTCTGTGATGCCATTTCCAATGACCTGAACACTTCCATGGCGATTACAATCGTCTATGACCTGCTCAAGGATGATACCTTAAACGATGCGACCAAGCGCGCACTGGCGGAGGATTTTGACCGCGTGCTCTCCTTGAATCTGACGACGGCGAAGGTGGAGAATCCGGCGGAAGACACAGAGGTGGATGCAGAGCTTGAGGCATATATTTTAGAAAAGATCGAGGAGCGCAAAGCTGCCAAGAAGGAGAAGGATTTTGCAAAGGCGGACGCGATCCGGGATGATCTTCTGGCAAAAGGAATTGTGTTAAAGGACACACGCGAGGGTGTGATCTGGCATAAAGCGTGAGTCGGAGAGGAAGCTGGTATGGGAAGAGGAATCGATTCTTATATTAAGGAACAGTTCGGGATTGCGGAAGTCGATATCCGCACCTACTCACCGCTGACACTGGCTTATATCGGTGACGGGATCTATGATCTCGTCATCCGTTCTGTTGTCGTGGGAAAAGGGAATACCAGAGCGGGAGAACTGCACAAACGGACCAGCCAGATTGTCAAGGCGCACACGCAGGCCGAGATGATGGAGGTGCTTCTGCCGCTTCTGACAGAGGAGGAAGCGGACATTTACCGGCGCGGCAGAAATGCCAAGTCGCCGACGATGGCAAAGAATGCGACGATGTCCGACTACCGCAAGGCCACCGGGTTTGAGGCGCTGATGGGATGGCTGTACTTGCAGGATGAGTTTGAGCGCCTGGTGGAACTGGTAAAGACCGGTGTGGACGGGCTGCATTTGAAGCTATAGAGCGTCTGCCGTAGTCAGAGGAAGCAGAAGGCGGAAATATAGAGCGTCTGCCATAGGCAGAGGATGCTACAGGCAGCAGAAAGAGTCTGCCGGAAGCAGAGAGAAAAGGAGAATACATGGGATACGAGGAATTAAAAATAGAGGGACGCAATGCTGTGCTTGAGGCGTTTCGTTCCGGCAAGACGATCGACAAGCTTTTTGTGCTGGACGGATGTCAGGACGGACCGGTGCGCACGATCGTAAGAGAGGCAAAAAAGCACGATACCATTATCCATTTTGTGGAAAAAGAGCGTCTGGATCAGCTCTCGGAGACGAAGAAGCACCAGGGTGTGATCGCGGTGGCGGCAGCGTATGAATATGCGGAAGTGGACGACATTCTGGAGATCGCAAGAGAAAAGGGAGAGCCGCCGTTCCTTTTTCTGCTGGATAATATTGAGGACCCGCACAATCTCGGGGCGATCATCCGTACCGCGAACCTCTGCGGAGCACACGGGGTCATTATTCCAAAGCGCAGGGCGGTGGGACTGACCGCGACTGTGGCAAAGACGTCCGCCGGCGCGCTGAACTATACGCCGGTTGCCAAGGTGACGAATCTCACGGCGACGATCAAGGAGTTAAAGGAGCAGGGCATCTGGTTTGTCTGCGCGGATATGGGCGGCACGCAGATGTATGACCTGGATCTGAAGGGACCGATCGGTCTTGTAATCGGAAGCGAGGGCGAGGGTGTCAGCAAGCTGGTGCGCGAAAACTGTGATTATGTGGCTTCCATTCCGATGAAGGGTGACATTGATTCTCTGAATGCTTCCGTGGCAGCCGGTGTGCTTGCCTATGAGATCGTCAGACAGCGGATGATGTAAGATGACAAAGCAGGCATAGGCGGACAGATTTTTAGGCTGCGGAAAATACAACCGGGCGCGGAACGTTTGGGCGGCATAGCAGGGCAGAGAGGGAAGACGGAGGAAGACGTGGACGAATATCAGAAGCTGGCGGATGAAGAACTCATCCAGAAACTGCGCGAAGGCGACGAGCGGATCATGGATTATATCCTGGAAAAGTACAAGCCGTTGGTGCTTCGCAAGGCAAATGCGATGTTTTTGATTGGCGGAGATACGGATGATCTGATTCAGGAGGGGATGATCGGACTGTTTAAGGCAATCCGGGATTACCGGTCCGACAGGGAGGCATCCTTTTTCCATTTTGCGGAATTGTGCATCAACAGACAGCTCTACAGTGCGGTGGAGGCATCCAACCGGAAAAAACATGTACCTCTGAATACTTACGTGTCCTTTTATTCCCAGACCACGGAGGAAGGGAAATCTCTGGCGGAGACGCTTCTCACCGACCAGATGGACGATCCGGAACAGCTGGTGATTGAGCAGGAGAATTTTACCGCTTTCTGGGAGCAGCTGCGGGAACAGTTAAGCGCGCTCGAGCGCCAGGTTTTAGACGCATATCTGGAAGGAAAAAATTACCGCCAGATAGCGGAGGAACTCGGAAAAAGTCCCAAGACAATCGACAATGCGCTCTCGCGTATCAAGGGAAAGATCCGGCAGAGATAGAGGGAAGGCAAAAAAGGGCATTTTGCAAAAAAGAGCGGGAAATGAACAACCGGTTGTGCAAAATTTTGCGGGAATAAAAATACTAGTCCTAAGGTACTGTACAAAATGTATAGAAATGGAACAGAAGTTTTGTGAAGTTTGTGCACACTTCTTTGCGCAGTCATGGTACTATAATAACCGTAAAAACCCCCCAATACATTATATATAGTTTTTGCTATACCCCATAGTAAAAATACCTTCTCCTAAAAGGGCAGCCAGTGATGGCTGTTCTTTTTTTTGTTATGGAAAAGAGCAGTTCTGAGGAAAGGGAGATTGACAGAAGCATAGAATTGAGATAAGGTGTTAGAGGAAAAAGAATATATCGCAGAGGGACTGTGCGCATGCGTAAACGGTTGAGAAGGTTAAAACCTGACTCTTGGAACCTGTCAGTTAATACTGTCGTAGGGAGCGAATGATGGATCAGATAGTTTGTGGAATCCGGCGTCACTGCGACGCCGGATTTTTTTCGTACACCCTCTGCAGAAATGGAGCAGAAAAATATGGAACAGTATGCAACACAGATGGAAGCAGCACGCAAGGGAATTGTGACGGAAGAGTTAAAGAAGGTTGCGGCGAAGGAGCGCATGACCACAGAGGAGCTGATGCCGCTCGTTGCGGAGGGAAAGGTGGTCATCTGCGCGAACAGGCATCACAAATGCATTGACCCGGAGGGTGTCGGCTCGATGCTGCGGACGAAGATCAATGTAAATCTCGGAATCTCCAGAGACTGTAAGGATTATGATGTGGAGATGGAAAAAGTGATGGCGGCAGTTGACATGGGAGCGCATGCGATCATGGATCTCTCCTCGCACGGGAACACCATTCCGTTCCGGAGAAAACTGACGGCGGAATGTCCGGCTATGATCGGAACCGTGCCGGTATATGATTCTGTAATTCACTATCAGAGGGATCTTGCGACACTGACCGCAAAGGATTTTATTGATGTGGTACGCCTGCATGCCGAGGATGGCGTGGATTTTGTGACGCTGCACTGCGGAATCACGCGCAAGACGATCGAGCAGATCAGGAAGCACAAGAGAAAAATGAATATTGTATCCAGAGGCGGTTCACTGGTGTTTGCGTGGATGTGTATGACCGGAGAGGAGAATCCGTTTTACGAGTACTACGATGAGATTCTTGAGATCTGCCGGGAGCATGATGTGACGATCTCTCTGGGCGATGCCTGCAGACCGGGCTGTCTGGCGGATGCGTCCGATGTGTGTCAGATTGAGGAACTGGTGCGGCTGGGAGAACTTACAAAGCGTGCCTGGGCAAGAGATGTGCAGGTCATGGTAGAGGGACCGGGCCACATGCCGATGGATCAGATTGCAGCGAATATGAAGATTCAGCAGACGATCTGCATGGGAGCACCGTTTTATGTACTGGGACCGCTGGTAACGGACATTGCGCCGGGGTACGACCATATCACTTCCGCGATCGGAGGAGCGATCGCCGCGCAGAACGGAGCTGCATTTTTGTGCTATGTGACACCGGCGGAGCATCTGGCGCTTCCGAATGTGGAGGATGTCAAGCAGGGTATCATTGCATCGAAAATTGCGGCGCATGCGGCAGACATTGCCAAGGGCGTGCGGGGCGCAAGAGAGATTGACGACAAGATGGCAGACGCACGCCGTGTGCTGGACTGGGATGCACAGTGGGAATGTGCGATTGATCCCGAGACCGCAAAACAAATCCGCGAGGACCGCAAACCGGAGCACGAGGACACCTGTTCCATGTGCGGGAAATTCTGTGCGGTGCGCAGCATGAACAAGGCGCTTGCGGGCGAGTACATCGATATTTTATAAAACAGAGCACGGGAAAGTGAAGAAGCGTCAGCGGAAAAACAACATTGCAGTATAAAAGCGGAATGTGGTACAATAAAAAAGGATTCTGTCAGCAGGAGAATGAATGGGAAAAATTTATTTGGTTGACAGTGAGAATGTAGGAGATATATGGGTGCCGCTTCTGGTATCCTCGCAGGAAGATGACGAGGTTCTTGTATTTTATACGACAAAGAGCCCGCATATGAATTACGAAAATGTGAGGATACTCAAGGAGACGGAAAAGGAAGCAGACTTTATTAAGTGTTTTGAGGGAAGCAATGCGCTGGATTTCCAGCTGGTATCGGAACTTGGCTATCGCCTGAGCCAGAACGCGGACAGGGAGTATGTCATTGTATCAAATGATACGGGATTTGACGCTGCGGTGCGCTACTGGTCAACGCGGAAAATGCCTGTGAGCCGTTTAAGCGGAAAGGAATGCCACAGAATGCTGACAGAGAAAAAGCAGCGCGTGGCAAAGGAATCCGGGGCAGCAGCAGAGCCGGAACAGGAACAGACCAGAGCGGCTGGTCCGGAAGTGGAAACAGAGCAGGTTCGGGAGACCGGCCCGGAAGCGGAAGCAGAGCAGGTTCGGGAGACTGAACAGGAAGCGGAAGCAGAGCAGGTTCGGGAGACTGGACAGGAAGCGGAAGCAGAGCGTGGCAGAGAGCAGTCAAAGAAGCCACGGTCATCCAAGAAGTCAGAACCGTCGAAAGCCGGCGGTAAGGCAGGAGAATCCGGGAAGCCGGAAGCGTCCGGGAAGGCTGGAAATGCAGAGACATCCGGGAAGGCAGAAGTGATCGGGAAAGCTGAGGATGCAGAAAAATCCGGGAAGGCTGAGTCGACAGGAAAAGCTGGGTTGGCAGGAGAATCCGGGAAGCCGGAAGTGATCGGGAAGGCTGAGGATGCAGAGAAATCCGGGAAGGCTGAAGCGACCGGAAAGGCTGAGGATGCAGAGACATCCGGGAAGTCGGAACCGGAAGAAAACGCTGGGCTGGCAGAGGAATCCGGGAAGGCTGAGCCGGCAGAGAAGACTGGCAGGGCAAAACGGTCAAGAAAGTCAGCGAAAGCAGTCAAAGCAGAAAAGTCTGAGCATATGTCAGAACCGGATCGTTCGGAAAAGTCACAGAAGAGTGACAAAGCAAAGACGCAGAACGCAGGGAATGAGAAGCCGGATCTGACGGAGGAACAATCCGGACAGATGACAGCAATGATGGATTTGAAAGAAGAAATGTCAGAGAATCCACAGAGTGTGTCAAATGCTACGGGTCAGAGCGAAGCGCCAGCAAAGTTTGGACTGGATCTGAATGCAGAGAGAGCAATTTTAAAGACATTGTGTGCCTGCATCAGCAAGGAAAATCTGGTGGATTTTCACAATGCACTGGTTGCGCTTCTCGGCGAGGAAGAAGGCAAGCGGCTGTATCAGGAACTGAAGACGAATGCAGAGTATGCGTCTTACTGGTCAGAACTTCCGGCTTATGGCTTAAAAGAAAAGTTTGACATGTACTGCAAAATGGTTTTTGACCACAGTGAATATGCAAAGGAACCGCCGGAAGATTTTTCGGGATTCCTCTATCAGGCAAACGGAAAGCGAAAGAATCTCAATTCTCTCCGCGCAGCATTGCAGGGGCACTATGGCAAAGACAAGGGAATGAAATATTATTCCCTGTTCAAGTCACACATTAAGATGATGAATCGTATGTAGTAAAGGAGAAGTTGACAGAATCTGGGTATTCAACAGGAATACGCAAAACGCCTCACCGGATGGTGAGGCGTTTTGTACGTTTATCATTTTATAAAAAGAAGGAGAAGTCGGTAAGATGTGGGGTACTTACCGACCATATTATGAAAAAGAAATTGTGTCAATGGGGATTTCCTCTTGACAATGATTAAGATACCGGATAAATGTGAAAAAGGTATGAAGCAGTGTTGAAAAATGTGTGAAGAATCGTCAAACAAATTGGAATCCGGGGCTGATAGAAGGAAAAGGCGAAGTTCCAGAGGAGAAAAATCGCGTGCCAGACCCGTAGAGAATGGAAAAAGGTTGACATAATGCCAGAAGGGAAGAGCACCCCGGGTCTGAGACGAGAAAAAGTTTTCCTACTTTCCCCTTGGCCACGAGATAGCATTAACGCCTCAAACGTATATTCCCCCCCTCATCCAGACTTCCATCACAATACATTCGTCATAATACCGTAACACTGTAACACCATAGCACAAAAAAGCGCAAACCCTTTCATTCAAGGATTTGCGCTTCTTCTCAATGAAGCTGCTGACGGGAATCGGACCCGTGACCTCCGCACTACCAATGCGACGCTCTACCGACTGAGCCACAGCAGCATCTGTGTGAGTTGCCTCAGCACTTGTACTACTATACACTACGAAGTGGCAGTTGTCAAGATAATAATTCTAAATAATTCTTTAGAAATTCTTCGGGTATTTCTGCGGGGAATTTTGCGGCAGATCAGGTAAAATGTAATCAATGCACGGGGAGGCGTGTGATTCTGCGGCGGATGTGTTATGATAGCAGAAAAGAGAACAAGAGCAGGAGCGGAAAAATGGAACAATATAACATTTTAATTGTTGAGGATGATAAAGAAATCAGGGACGGAATTGAAATCTTTTTAAAGAGTCAGAATTACAACGTATTCAAGGCGGCAGACGGCGTGGAAGGACTTGAGGTGATGGAGCGGGAGAAGATCTCGCTGGCGATCGTCGACATCATGATGCCGCGCATGGACGGCGTTACAATGACCATGAAGCTGCGGGAAAAATATGACTTTCCGGTCATTATGCTCTCGGCGAAGTCAGAGGAGACCGACAAGGTGATCGGGTTAAATATCGGGGCGGATGATTATGTGACCAAGCCGTTTACACCGTTGGAACTGATGGCGCGCGTCAATTCCCAGCTCCGCCGGTATACGCAGTTTGCAAACAGGAGTCCGAAGGAGGAAAAGAACGACCGGATTCATGTGATCGGATGACTGGAACTGAATGAGGACACCGTGGAGGTGTTTGTGGATGGAAAACCGGTGAAGATGACGCCGATTGAGTTCAAGATACTTGCGCTCTTAATCCGGACACCGGGGCGTGTATATTCGGCGGACGAGATCTATGAGCGCGTGTGGAATGAAAAGGCGATCAATACCGATACGATTATGGTGCATGTGAGAAATATCCGGGACAAGATTGAGATCAATCCGAGAGATCCAAAATACTTAAAGGTGGTGTGGGGTGTTGGATATAAAATTGAAAAACAACAATAGAAACAACGGTGCCGGCAATAACAATGTCAGCGCAAATAACGATACCAGCAGCAACAGTGGTGCCAGCAGAAATAATGGTGCCGGCAACAGCAGCAACAACAGCAATGCCGTAAACAGCAGCAAGCGGATTGCCATAGCGATCGCGGGAATCGTTTTTATCACGATCATTACCATGTGTTTTTTCCCGGCGGTATACTGGACAGCCGAGAAACAGAAAGAGCAGCAGAGGGCGGGGATGGTAAACGAGTCCTGGGACAGCGTGGATAACGATACGGTACAGACGCTCTATCAGGGCAGCTATGTCCTGTATGCAGAGCAGATGGAGCGGAACGGGCAGACAGATGCAGGCGGACTGTTTTTGAATCTGCCGATGGATGATGAAGATTACCAGTACGCAAAGGACACGGTAGATTCTGTGTTAAACGACTGGAAAATCCAGTTTGAGAGTGACAGCTGGAACATCGATTACTGTGTATACCAAAGCGATGCCGACTGCGTGAAAAATACGGATCAGCCGCTTGAGACGTGCGCGGATGGAACCGTGACGGATGAGCTGCAGCAGTATTATACGGACATTGTATGTATATCCTTTGACGAAAGGGGCGCGCTGGAAGTGACACCGCTGTACGATGCGGATATCAGCGGCAGTGTCCTGATCAAGGCGTTTCAGAATGTAGACCGGGAAAATCTTTTGGGACAGTCGCTGGGCGGATATGTGGAAGCGGGGCAGCTGCAGGGACCGAAGGACTTTAAAGTCATCTTTGGACTTCCGGTATCAACAAGCGACACGATTTCCTTGGGAGATCCGTATGAGGATATGGCGAATTACTGGACGCAGGTGGTGTTGGTGTACCGTGCGTCAGGAGGAAGCATTTTGCTTCTGGTAAGCCTTGCTACGGTGGCGGGCTGGATGTTTCTTATGACGAGCAGACGCATCTGGAAGGAAGACATACCAATGCAGCGTCCGGGGAAATGGTATCTCATGGAGGTGGCGGTGATTGCCGTCTGCTGCATGGCATGTATGGAGGAAAACTTCTACGATATCATAAGAAGCTATTCCTATTACAGCGAAGGAGTGGATGTTTTATTTGGAAACAATGCCTGGAGAGCCGTCTTACAGCTTGGACAGATGATGGTTCCACTCTTGTTTCTGTATGGCATCTGGTATGCGGCGCTTCGCATACTGCGTCCGGTATTTTCCATGGGAGTCAGGGAATATATCAGACAGTACAGCCTGATTTATCAGATCTTTCCGGGGTTGAAAAAATTGTGGAACACGTTCCGCTATGAGGTGGCGCATGTGGATTTTTCGGAAAAATCCACAAAGACGATCTGGAAGATCGTGCTGATCAACTTTGTGGTGCTGTCGCTCTGCTCGATGATGTGGTTTTTCGGCATCGGCGCGCTGATCGTGTACTCCATCATTGTGTTCTGTTTTATCAAAAAATATTATGACAGGATCGGCAGGGACTATCAGGCGCTGCTGCGCAGTGTAAGCCGGATGGCGGACGGTGATCTGGACACGGAGATCACCGAGGACCTGGGAATATACGAGCCGATGAAGGTGGAGCTTTCCAGGGTGCGCGACGGATTTAAGAAGGCGGTGGATGAGGAAGTGAAGAGCCAGCGCATGAAAACGGATCTTATCACGAGCGTTTCCCATGATTTAAAAACACCGCTCACGGCAATCACAACCTACGTGGAACTGTTAAAGAAGGAGGACATCACGGAGGAGGAGCGCAGGTCATACATTGAGACGCTTGATAAAAAGAGCCAGCGGTTAAAAATACTGATCGAGGATCTTTTTGAGGTCAGCAAGGCGACCAGCAACAATATTGTGCTGCATCCGATGGAAGTCGATGTGGTAAATCTGTTAAAGCAGGTTGCGGTGGAGCATACGGAGCGCTTTGCGGCGATGGGACTTACGCTGCGCTGGGATGTGCCGGAGGAAAAAGTGATCGTGGTGCTCGACAATCAGAAGACATTCCGCATCTTTGAAAATCTGTTTGTCAATATTCAGAAATATGCGATGCCACAGAGCCGCGTGTACGTGCAGGTGCACACATCCGGGGAGGCGCCGGAGAAGTTCGTGGAGATCACGATCAAAAATATGTCAGCGACGGAACTGAATTTTGATCCGGAGGAAATCACGGAGCGCTTCGTGCGCGGCGATACTTCGCGCGGCACGGAAGGCTCGGGTCTGGGACTTGCGATTGCCAGAAGTTTTACCGAGGCGCAGGGCGGAAAACTGTCAATCGAGGTGGATGGTGATTTATTCAAGGTTGTAATCAGACTGAAATGTGGTACACTACAGGTAGAAAAAGAGATGGAGGTTTAAGACACATGGAATCAATGGATGATTACAAGGAGGAGTTAGAAGCTTCTTTCCGCAGAATCAGAGAGGGAGATATTTTAACCGGCACGGTGATCGATGTCAACGAGGAGGGCGTTACGCTTGACCTGAAATATTATGCACCGGGATTTATCAGTGCGGAGGAGATGAGCAGCGATCCGGATTTCTCACTGGCGGAGGCTGTGCATGTGGGGGATACGATCGAGGCGACCGTGATCCGGGTAGACGACGGCGCAGGCAACATTCTTCTCTCCCGCAGGGAAGCCAATGAAGAGCAGGCATGGGAGAAGCTCAAAGAGATGATGGAGGAGGGTACAACGGTAACCGTCCGCATCAAGGAGAGCGTGAAGGCAGGCGTTGTGGCATATCTTGAGGGGATCCGCGCGTTCATTCCGGCATCCCAGATCACATCCGCTTATGTGGAGGATACGGAGAGCTGGGTTGGAAAAGAGATTCCGGTCCGGGTCATCACGGTGGATGAGGAGCGTGAAAAACTCGTGCTTTCCGGAAAGGCGGTCGCACTCGAGGCAGAGGCGGAGGAGCGCAATCACAAGATCTCTATGATCGTGCCGGGAACCGTGCTTGAGGGAACTGTCGAGAGCCTGATGCCGTACGGCGCATTTATTGATCTGGGCAACGGACTGAGCGGACTGGTGCACATCTCACAGATCTGTGAGCGCAGAATCGGAAAGCCGTCCGAAGTGCTTAAGGTCGGAGAGAAGGTCAAGGCAAAGGTATTAAATACCAACGACAATAAGATCAGCCTGTCCATGAAGGCGCTGGCAGAGGAGATGGTAGATACCGAAGGCGTGGAAGATCTGGAGGCATACACAGACCACACATCAACAGGAACCAGCCTTGGCTCGCTTCTGGCAGGATTGAAGTTAGACTGATCGAACTATTTGAGAATCTTTCTCTAATAGAAAACTGATTCCGTTGCTTTTGCAACCGAAACGGCTCTTGCAATGTGATACATTTAGTTAGAATATTCTAACTATGCATAAGAGGCAATTTCGGAGGAAAGCAATGAGAGAAGCAGGACTTGGAATCGACATCGGAAATGGAAGTATTTCCATCGCTGTTGTCGAAGGCGAAAACATCATATATAAAGATTACAGACTGCATCGCGGAGAACTGTATCAGAATCTTGTGGACATGCTTGGGCAGGTGGAGACATCGTGCGGCGACAGGATTTTGTATGCAGCGGTCAATCCCGGTGCAGTCTGTTTGTATCCGGGGATCCATAAGGAAGTGCAGATCAACCGCATCAGCAGCCTTCTGGAAGGACAGAGAATGCTCTATCCGGACGCGGAAAGCATCGTAGAGATGGGAGCACAGAATTCCTGCTTCCTTACCGGAATCCGTGAGGGAGAGACGCTCTCCTACGCCATGAACGGGGAATGTGCCGCCGGAACGGGAGCATTTTTCGAGGATCAGATGTACCGGCTCGGACTTCCGCTGTCCGCCTACTCGGAGTATGTCAGACGGGCGAAAAGTGTGCCGCGGCTTGCGGGACGGTGCAGCGTGTTCGCCAAGACAGACCTGATCCACAGACAGCAGGAAGGTGTGCCGGTGGAAGATATTCTGCTCGGACTTTCCTATGCCGTGATCCGCAATTTTAAATCTGCGGTCGTGCGGAAACTTCCGGTACAGCCGCCGGTGCTTGTGACGGGAGGCGTTGTCTATAATGAAGGCGTGCGCCTCGCCATCTGTGATATCTTCGGATTAAAAGAGGAAAAACTGCTTTGCGGGGAAGAGGGAGCTGTGGTGTCTGCTGCCGGAATCGCAGCCTGTGCATGCCGCGGGAAGCTGGCCTTCGACTGGAAACACCCGGTCCGCAGGGAGGTGGCGGATGAGGAGCAAAAAAGAAAGGCGCTGCCGCGATATGACTACGAGAAGGAGGCACTTCACCGGACCAGACCGTTACGTGGCGGGGAAAAGCTCTGGCTCGGGATTGACGTGGGATCCACGAGCACAAACCTTGTGCTGACGGGGGAGGACGGAGCCGTCATTGACGATCTGTATCTTAGAACGCGCGGCAATCCTCTCGGCGCGGTGCAGCAGGGAATGGCACAGTTAAAGCGGAAATACGGGGAAGCACTCACGTGGGAAGGCATTGGTGTCACGGGATCGGGGCGGTACTATATCGCGGAGAAGACCGGTGCAGGCACGGTGTTGGATGAGATCACGGCGCAGGCGTGCGCGGCTGCCCATCTGTGCCCGGAGGTGGATACCGTGTTTGAGATCGGCGGTCAGGACTCCAAATACATCAGTATCCGGGACGGTCAGGTCGTCGATTTCGAGATGAACAAAGTGTGTGCGGCGGGTACGGGCTCCTTCGTCGAGGAACAGGCGAACCGCATGGAAGTATCGCTGGAGGAGATCGGAAACAGTGCCTTGAAGGCAAATGTGCCGATCGATCTGGGAGAGCGCTGCACCGTGTTGATGGAATCCAAGATTGCAGCGGAGCTTGCGGCAGGCACGGACAAGGAGGATATCTGTGCAGGGCTGTGCCGCTCGATTGTCAGAAACTATTTAAACAGGGTAGTCGGCAATAAGCGCAAGGGAGAACATATCTGCCTTCAGGGCGGAGTCGTGCATAACGAGGGAATCGTTGCGGCTTTCTATGAAGTGTTTGGAGAACGGCTTCACATCACGCCGTTTTACGATGTGACCGGGGCATACGGAGCGGCGCTCGCGGCAAAAGAGCAGGGTGGCACATCCCAAAAGGAGAGCATCTGGAATGAGGAGAATTACCGGAAGAGCCAGAAATGGTTTCTGGCAGGCTATGACGGAACGCTGCTGCCGGGGAAAAAGACTGTGGGAATCCCGCGTGCGCTCATGATTTACAAATTTTTCCCGATGGCGTACCAGTATTTTAAGACTCTCGGCTTTAATGTATTGCTGTCGCCGGAGACGGACGATAAGACCATTGCGCTCGGACAGGAGATGGCGGCGGAGGAGACCTGTTATCCGGTAAAATTACTGCACGGGCACATGGAATGGCTTGCGAGAAAAAAGGTGGACTACATTTTTATCCCGTGTATCCATACGATCCGGCATGAGACTTCCGGCGTTGCGCACAATTACGGCTGTGTCTATATGCAGACAGCGCCGCGGATTGTCGCAAGTGTGCTGGGGCTTTCGGAACGCGGCGTGGAGCTGATCTGCCCGGTTCTGGATCTGGATATGGGAAAACCGCAGCTCGCGGGAGCGATGATCAAAGCGGGTCAGGAACTGGGATGCGACAAGGCACGGTGTGCGGCGGCGCTCGCGAAGGGCGCGGCGGCGATGGTGCGCTGTGAGAAGAATTCTGAAAAACTGGGCGCGCAGATCCTGGACGAGTTGAAACCGGAGGACAAGGTGCTCGTTCTGATTACAAGAAACTACGGCGTGTCAGACCCGGTTTTAAATATGGGAATTCCCGGGGAAATGTTAAAGAGAGGGTGCAGAGTGTTGACACTTTCCCATCTGAAAGGACATGATGTGGATTTGTCCGGTCATTATCCAAATTTGTACTGGCCATTTGCGCAGCACATTCTGTCGGGAGCGAAGATCATTAAGGAGCATCCGAATCTGTATGCCGTCTATCTGACGAACCACGGCTGCGGACCGGACGGCATGATCTCTCACCTTTTTGCGGAAATTATGGGGGACAAGCCGTACCTGAAAATAGAGGTGGACGAGCATCAGTCCAAGGTGGGAGTGATAACGAGAATCGAGGCGTTTTTAAACAGCTTATCCCATGTAGAGAACTGCACGGAGCGCGCCATACTGCCGGAGGCAGCCGTATTGTCCGGGCGGCTTCGGGACGGGAAGAAAGACACGAAAGACACGAAAGATACGAAAGATATGAAAGAACCGCAGCAGGAGACGGTGTATCTGCCGCCGCTGTCCGTGTATACAGAGTGGATGGCACTTTACCTGAATCAGAAAGGAAAACGCACGGCAGTGCTGCCGGATTACACGTCGCAGGATCTTCATGCGGGAAAAGCGTACAGCACCGCAAAAGAATACTGTACATTCTCGGCTGCGGCAGGACAGCTTGCAAACCGGCTGCAGGAGACGGACGGGGAGGAAAAACAGTTTCTGGTATTCCAGACCGAGGGTGCGGAGGCGGACGGAATGGTTCCGGAAATACTGCGTGCGGTCTTAGATGCGGACGGAAAGAGGGCGCATCTTGTGACACCGTTTCTGGAACAGCTGCTTTTTGCGGAAGAAGCGGATATCTTGTGGCAGGTGCTCTTACTCGGGGATGCATGGCATTGTCTGGATGAGGAGTGGCGGGAAAAGGTGCGTGCCTCTTTCCGGGAGAAGACCGCCGCGCCGGATGCCTGGAGCAGGGAGTGGACCAAAAGCCTTTTACAGGAGTGGGCGGTATATGTGACGGAGGACAGACAGCTGCTGCTGGCCGGCGATCCGATTGTGCTGCATAGCGCTTATCTGAATCAGAATATGGAGGAAGCGGTGAGGAAACATGCCTTTGTTCCGGTGTATATGCCGCTCTCGGAATATCTGTGGTTCCTTGCTACAGAGTCGGGGCGAAAGATTCCGGAGCATTTTACAGAACAGCTGCATGAATTTATGCAGATTTACCGCGGCGTCCACGGCAGCTGGAAGCAGCCGGACGAACGCTTACAGGAGATCCGGGAAAAGTTTCCGCTGGTTCACGGAGCAAACCTCCGCTATCTGTGCAGCCTGATGGAGCAGGAACTGCCGCGTGGAAAAGGAATGATTCTGGTGTCGCCGGAATATGCCAACTATGCGTCGGTGATGGAGATGCTGCGCACGGGGTCAAAATATCCGCTGCTGCACGCCAGGGCGGACGGAAATGAGGAAGCGGAAGAAGTGGAGCGGAGAGAAATCTTTCTGGGGCTGCTGGAATAATAAAGGAGACAAAAAGGAATTGCCGCAATAAGCATATCGTTCTTTGGATTGGTAAGTAATATTATCAGAAAACCACACCGTGGGATTTC
>OAUU01000144.1_pt1 | contig 79313 bp, 86 predicted proteins | sample 1501381 | NCBI WGS metagenome assembly OAUU01 (sample SAMEA2580057, study PRJEB22360) | human gut metagenome | reverse complement strand
TTTATCAGCTTAGAAATGAGACCAGATTACGGAGAACATTCAATTATGTCTATAAGAGATTACGATATATGATGAAGCCATTGCCCATGTAGCCAATCAGAGAATCGAGATTGAATTGGATGATGGTGTAAAGGTAAATTACGCAAAATTCCAAGATGTGGAAGTGGCACAGGAAGGTAAGAAAGCATTGAAAGTGGATTTATCGGCTAAAATATAAGATAGATGCTTTTGCTTTTATTTAGAAAGAGAGTTTATTATATGACATTGCAAGAACGAGATTACACATTATTTTTGAATGACGAAGAGCGAGAAGCTTTTGAATTAGAAGAAAAAATAGAAAATCGAAAAGGTGTGAAAAATCATAGGGAATTTCCACGATTTTCACACCCAGATGAATCAGTAAGAGAGTTTATTTGGCATAGAAGGTCATTGTTTCCGAACAATTACTTGCATTTATTGGAATATAAAAAGCTTGATTTTGATGATGAAGCAGATCAATATCATGATGTGATTTATAAGGCTAAGAATGAGCAGGAAATACAACAGTATATAAAACAGAATCGTAAATGGTTTATTCCTGGTTCGATATTTCTTGATTATAATTTTGGACACCATGATGCGTATTTATTTCCAGAACAGAAATTGGGAAATGAATATGCAGTAGATTATATGTTATTGGGAAAAAATTCTGACGGATATAGTATTGTATTAGTCGAATTTGAAAAATCAGATACACCATATTGCCGTTCTACAGCTAATATTGAAAGCGAAAGCGTGAAAGAGGGACTTGCTCAGATTAAAGACTGGCAAAGGTGGATGCTTAAAAATCAAGATTATTTTATGAGAAACATAGGATTAACTCAGAAAGGAATTGATATACCAATATTCCGTATTTTTTATTATTTGGTAGTCAGTAGAAGAGATTATATGAATGATATAGCTCATGATATGAGAAGTCAGACAATGTACGATATGCGCAATCTTAAAATAGTTACTTTTGATAGATTGGAAGAAAATGTTAGGAAGCTGGCAAATAATCATTCATGGTAGGAGGTTTTTATAAATGAAACAGGACATATTGAATGAATTGAATCTTGTCGAAAATCATGAGCGAGAATGTAAACTGGCAACTGGTGGACTTCCTGAGAGTATATGGGAGACATATTCTTCTTTTGCAAATACAAATGGTGGCACGATTCTGCTTGGAATTAGGGAACACAGAGATTCTTTTACAGTTGAAGGCTTAACAGACAAGCAGATTGTTAAATATCAGAAGGATTTCTGGAGCACTTTAAATGACAGAAATAAGGTGTCAAAGAATATTTTATTGAATCATCATGTCAGACCTGTGACTGTCGGAGAAAAGAAAATATTAAGAATTGATGTTCCTGCTGCAGACAGGCACGATAAGCCGGTATACATTGGGACAGATCCGATGAAAGGTACTTATAAAAGAGATTATGAAGGTGATTTTCTTTGCACCGAAGAGGCAGTCCGTGCGATGTTTTCAGATCAGAGAGATGTATCTGGGGATGTGGAAGTGCTGGATGAGTTTGGATTGGATGTGCTGAATCAGGATACTATAAAAGGTTATAGAATTATTTTTGAACAACTCCATAGTGGACATCCGTGGAATGCTTTGGAAAATGATGAGTTCCTTATGAAATTAAGAGCAGCAGCGAAGAATAAAAATGGTACATTATCTCCAACGATAGCAGGACTTTTATTCTTTGGAGAGGCTTATCATATTACGGAAGTTTTCCCAAATTACTTTCTGGATTATCGTGAGGAATGTGATGATAAAGCAGTGCGCTGCTGATATAAGGGATACGACAAAGATTGATAAAGCAGAGACAATAACAGCTATGTCGAAGGAGTACAAAGTGCTTGCTTATATTCGGCAAAATGGAAGTATTTCAATGCAAAAAGTAATGGAAACCTGTAACTATAGCTCTAGAACCGGAGCAAGAAAGTTAATAGATAAAATGATAAAAGTGGATTTGATAGAAAAAATGGGAGAAGGAAACAAGACGATTTATAAAATTAAAGAATAGGTTACTGGTCACTTGAAATGAAAGAGTGACTGGTAGATGGTCACTTTTAAAATAAAATGACCACTCAGTGACCAGTAGATGGTCACTGGCGTTCATTGAGTGACCACCATTATCAATATCAAATGTAATTTGTGCAGACTATCTGCGCAAATGGATTAGAAGGTGAAATATGGATTTACAGAACATACAGGATCAATTAAATACAGAATTTGCCAAGTCAGAGACAAGAATCATATTCTGGTTTGATGATAAAGGTGAATATGAGGATGAGATATCGGAACTGCAGCTTGGTGATGTAAAGCTGCACATTCTAGATGGTACAAGCTGGCTCTATTCAAAGTATCTATTAAACGAAGAGGATAAATAGAGTAAATATCTTGTCTATGCAGCCTTTGCAAAGCCAAGTGATGCTGAGAATCCTCTTGCAGATATGTATTATTACTCATCACCTTATTATACAGATAGAGTATCGCAGATGTCACAGGAGATTGGCATTGATAATCGCTTTAAGGAACATTTATCGCAGTATGGCAATTTCTGGAAAAATAAACATCGAATTGAGAAGTTCAAGGAACTTGGAATTGAACATTACAATGCACAGACAATTGATATTGCGTTTCTCTAACCTCGGCATTAAGAATATTACTATGAGTGCTGACTATGTAAAGGATTATGACCGCCTGCATTGTGGCGGTATCTGGTGTATTCTCCAGCTTGACTATGAGTTTATCGAGGAAGACAAGAAGAATATACAGCCTATCCGCATCAGAAAGCTGACACCAATTCAAATGCCACATGTGGATATGGATGAGGTAAAGAATGGTCGTAAGGCATTTACTAAGGAAGAGTGGATGGATATTCTGCTTCGCTAAGCAGGTAATACATGCGAAACATCAGAAAGGCGGCATTAATGTTATACGAACTTAAAGACACATCGAAAGTAAAAAAATTGTTTGACGGATGGAATGAGACATTGATTTTTTCATGTCTCCAAAATGTGATGGGAAAGATTTATGTCACGAATCCCGAACAGCCGAAATCCGCATTGGCATTCGTGGGCTGCTTCGGATTCTATGCGGGAGTACCTGACCGTGAGCTGGTTTTGAATAAGCCCGAAGGCTTTGTGATTATGACACCACAGAATAATGAGTGGGCGGCGTTGATAGAGGAATGTTATCCTTCGGCTAAAAAAGCCACGCGATATGCAATAAAAAAAGGAACCGCATTTGATATAACAATGTTAAAAAATGAAATACTGAAGCTGCCTGCCGGCTATGAATTGAGAAAAATAGATGCGGATATTTACGAGCAATGTCTGGAAAGCCCTGCTACGGAGGATTTTGTGTCGGCTTTCGGGAGCAGGGAAAAATATCTGCGTTTAGGCAGAGGCATGGTTATCCTAAAAGACGGAAAAATCGTGTCCGGCGCGTCATCGTATACGCGCTACAACGAGGGCATAGAAATTGAGGTTGATACCATCGAAGCCGAAAGAAGAAAGCACCTTGCGACCATAGCCTGCTCGGCACTGATATTAAATTGTCTGGACGAGGGACTTTACCCTAGCTGGGATGCGCAAAACATAAATTCCGTCCAGCTTGCTGAAAAGCTGGGTTATGAATTTGACCATGAATATATCGTATATGAGGTCATGTGAGCAGGCCGCGAAGCGGATTGCGAATATCATTGACAAAGGAGCACTATCATGGAAATAAGATATGCAACAATAAAAGACCTTGATGCCGTCTCGGCGGTGGAAGCCGAATGTTTCCCTGCTGCCGAAGCCGCAGCAAGAGAGTCATTTGAGGAAAGAATAAAATATTATGGCAATCATTTCTGGCTTATGTTTGATGATGATAAGCTGATTGCTTTCGTTGACGGATTTGTCACGGATGAGCCCGATTTGACGGATGAGATGTACGAAAAGGCATCCATGCACAATGAAAACGGGGCATGGCAAATGATATTCGGCGTAAATACGCTCCCTGAATACCGAAGAAACGGGTACGCGGGTGAATTAATCCGATATGCCATCAATGATGCGAAAACTCAGGGCCGAGCCGGACTTGTATTGACCTGCAAGCAAAAGCTCATTCCGTACTATGCCAGGTTCGGTTTTGTGGATGAGGGCGTGTCCGACAAGTCCACTCACGGAAATGCCGTGTGGCATCAGATGAGGCTTGCTTTTTAATAAATCCCTTATAGTTGTCTCAAAATTTGCGACAACTGCTTCTACAATTTTGTAATTACAAGGAGAACCCCTATGAACCACGAACACTTTAACATGAAAGACCACGGCTTTGTGGGGCATTTAGTGTACCGAATGATTCCGCTCATCGGTCTTATGTATAAGACCTTCGGCAAATACAGAAAAGAGAATATGGAGTATTTTGAGCAGACGGAACGTGAAGTTATTGACTGGATTAGTTGAATTTGTTCCCAAAATATTGTACAATTAACGGCAACATGTAAAAATACAAATCAGAAATGAAATGAGGATAATATGAGAATTTTAGTTGTAAATGATGACGGAATCACGTCCGAAGGAATAAAGAAGCTTGCTCAGCTCGCCGCCAGGTTCGGTGAGGTGTGGGTTGTCGCACCTGATGACCAGTGCAGTGCCATGTCACAGAAAATCACGGTTCGAGGCGATATGAAGGTTAAGCGCGTCGATTTTCCAGTACCCGCGGTGCAGGCTTACAGTGTGGGCGGAACACCTGCGGACTGTGTAAAGGTAGCGCTTTATCACCTTATGCCTGAAAGACCCGACATTGTATTTTCAGGAATCAATTACGGCTACAACTGCGGCTATGACATACTTTACTCTGGAACGGTCGGAGCGGCAATGGAGGCTCTCTCTGCCGGAATTCCTGCCATCGCCTTCTCAAAGGAAATGAATGATATATACGATGTCGTTGACGAGTACATACTTCCAATAACAAAGGAGCTTTTAGACAATATGCCTGCGACAAGCGAGATATGGAACGTCAATTTTCCGGGCTGTACGCTTGACGAGGTTAATGGAATTATCTGGGATGCGAAGCCTGCACAGATGGAGTACTATTCCGACCACTATATAAGAGAGGATTACGAGGACGGCTCATTTTCACTTACTGCTGCCGGGCTTCCCGTGACGGATGCCCCAGAGAATACCGACATCCGCTATGTGCTCGACAGATATATCTCAATTGGAAAGATAAAGAGCCATATCATAAAGTAATGCAATACAGAAACGAGGTTAATAATGGATAACAGAAAGCTTAAAATATATTTTACATCTGACACACATGGTTATTTTTACCCGACAACCTACGGCGACCTGATTCCGAAGAATGTCGGCCTGTTCTCATGTATTCCCAACTGGGAAAAGGACGAGAACACACTCATAATTGACGGAGGAGACGTGCTTCAGGGCAACGCTTTTTCATACTTTACCAACCATGTGCCGAAGAGCTCGAAGATTCTCGCAGACATCATGAACGACTGCGGATACGACTATTACACACTCGGAAATCATGACTTCAACTACGGTCTTGAGTATCAGAAGGAATACCGCGACAATCACAAGGGGCACTGTGTATGCCAGAATGTGCTCGATGAAGCAGGAAACCATCTGTATCCTTACGAGATTAAGGTTATGCCTAACGGGCTCCGCGTAGGTATTGTCGGCATTGTGACCGATTATGTGAACGTGTGGGAGAAGAAGGAGAATCTTGTGGGTGTACAGGTTGTTGACCCCTTCATCGAAGCACAAAAGGCACTCTCAGAGCTTAAGGGAAAGACCGACATTAATATATGCATATATCACGGCGGTTTTGAGGCTGACCTTGACACAGGCAGAAGACTTACCGAGTCTACCGAGAATGTGGGATATAAGATATGTGAGGAGCTTGAATTTGATGTATTGCTCACAGGTCATCAGCACATGTCCGTTGACGGACGTTTCATAACTTCCAAGACAGGACACAGGACTTATGTTGTCCAGCCGCTCGACGCCGCCAAGGAGTACCATCTTATTGAGATAGATATAGTTGACAATAACAATATTATGGTAACTTCCGAAAAAATCAAGGCAGATTATAAGCTTGCAAAAACAGCAGGAACCGTTACTGTCTCAAAAGACGAAAATAATACCGACAGCATAGAAAAGGGTGAACCTCTCTATGAGAAATATATGTACTACGAGAACAAGGTTCAGGACTGGCTAAACCATCCTATCGGAACTCTCAGCCGTGCACTTCTTCCGGCAGATAAGCTTGACATGGCTTATAACGGGACTCCGATAGCGGATTTCATCAACAGAGTCCAGCTCTATTTCTCGGGAGCACAGGTGTCCGCTGTAGGGCTTGCCAACGACATCGCTGGCTTTAAGGAGAAGGTAAGCACAAGGGATATTATCGCAACATATCCTTTCCCGAACACACTGGTTGTATTTAATATATCAGGTAAGAACCTTAAGCTTGCCATGGAACGAAGTGCTGAATACTTTGCCTACGATTCTGACGGAAAGCTCACAATATCGGACAAGTTTTTAAGTCCTAAGGTTGAACACTACAACTACGACTATTTTGCGGGTGTTGATTATAGAATCGACCCATCAAAACCAATCGGCAGCAGAATAGTGAAGCTTGAATATCAGGGAAAGCCCGTGACGGATGAACAGATGCTCACACTATGTCTTAACAACTACCGCGCAAGCGGGGCAGGCGAGTACCCGATGTACAAGGAATGTACCATCGCAAAGGAAATCAACATTGAGATGGTTGAGCTTCTCATGGAATATTTCAGAATGAATCCGGTTATTGAGGTGTGAACAATAACCAGGCAGGAAGATTTAATATTAAATTAGGAAGATATTTTTTCAGAAAAAGGCTGCAGGCATAAAATACATTTAAGAAAAAACTGTAAAAAACTTCAAAATAAGTATTGACAAAACGCAGGTAAAATATTATCATAATCAAGTGTGCCGCACAGTGAGGTTATAAGCTTGTCCGGAAGGACACACCACAACTGGCGAGTAATGATATAGGAGGAACACTAATGTACGCAATTATTGCAACAGGTGGAAAGCAGTACAAGGTATCTGAGGGCGATGTAATCAAGGTTGAGAAGCTTGGCAACGCAGTTGGCGAGACAGTTACATTTGACCAGGTACTCTTAGTAAATGATGCTGATGTTAAGGTTGGTAATCCAACAGTTGCCGGAGCTACAGTTACAGCAAGCGTTGTTGCTGAGGGCAAGGACAGAAAGGTTATCGTTTACAAGTACAAGAGAAAGACCGGATACCATAAGAAGAACGGTCACAGACAGTTATTCACTAAGGTTAAGATTGAGAAGATCAACGCTTAATTAGGAATATCCGATGACTAAGATAACAGTCTATAAGAATAAGACGGGCGATATCACAGGCTTTCGATGCGAGGACCATGCGGGCTTTGCAAGGGCAGGAAGAGATATTGTCTGTGCAGCGATTTCGGCACTGGTGTTTAACACCATCAATTCCATTGAGCAGCTCACCGAGGATGATTTCTCGGGGACGCAGGATGAGAAGAATGCCGTGATTACATTTTCGTTGGAGCCGGGCTACGGCAGGGAGTCACAGCTTCTGCTGAATTCCTTCGTGTTAGGCATAACCAACATAAGAAATGAGAATAAGAAGTATATATCCATTACATTCGAGGAGGTGTAAGCATGTTAAGAATGAACCTTCAGTTTTTCGCTCATAAAAAGGGTGTTGGTTCTACAAAGAACGGAAGAGATTCCGAGTCTAAGAGATTAGGTGCTAAGAGAGCTGACGGACAGTTCGTTTTAGCCGGTAACATTCTCTACAGACAGCGTGGTACCAAGATTCATCCAGGCAACAACGTAGGCATCGGCGGTGATGACACATTATTCGCTCTTGTTGACGGCGTTGTTAAGTTCGAGAGAAAGGGCAGAGACAAAAAGCAGGTTTCTGTATACCCGGTTGAGTCAAACAACTAGTAACTTTAGGCTTCAAATCATTTTGGTTTGAAGCCTTTTTTCTTCAAAGACAGATGTTTTATTTTGTACGGAATAGCATGATATCTCATATCCGGCTTCATATTTGACAAGCTTAGCATTAATTGAAAAGGAATAGATTTTTAATATCAGTTATATTCCGATACAAGACAGATACCAGAGGAAAGAGGTGTAATATATGTTCGCAGACAGAGCAACAATTTTTATTAAATCAGGCAAGGGCGGCGACGGCCATGTAAGCTTCAGACGTGAGCTTTTCGTTGCGGCGGGCGGTCCTGACGGCGGAGACGGCGGCAGAGGCGGCGATATAATATTCGAGGTTGACAGAGGACTTAATACTCTGAATGAGTTTAGACATATAAGAAAGTACGTGGCTGAGAGCGGAGCCGAGGGCGGCAAGGCATTATGCCACGGCAAGGACGGTGCTGACCTTATAATAAAGGTTCCTGAGGGCACCGTAATATACGATGACGTGTCAGGCAAGGTAATAGCCGACATGAGCAACGGCAATGACCGCGAGATCATCTTAAAGGGCGGCAGAGGCGGCAGAGGCAACAAGTGGTACGCAACACCTACCATGCAGGTTCCTAAGTACGCACAGCCGGGACAGGAGGCTAAGGAGCTTACGGTGCGCCTTGAGCTCAAGGTAATCGCTGACGTAGGCCTTGTCGGCTTCCCTAACGTGGGTAAATCGACATTTCTCTCCCGCGTTTCCAACGCAAAGCCTAAGATTGCCAACTATCATTTCACAACACTGAACCCTAACCTTGGTGTTGTTGACCTTGAGGGTACGGACGGCTTCGTTATAGCGGATATTCCGGGACTTATCGAGGGCGCCTCGGAGGGCATCGGCTTAGGACATGAGTTTCTCCGCCATATAGAGCGAACCAAGGTTATCATCCATATTGTGGACGCAGCAGGCACTGAGGGACGTGACCCTGTTGAGGACATCAAGACAATCAACGCAGAGCTTGAGGCCTACAATCCTGAGCTTCTATCACGTCCACAGATTATCGCAGCCAACAAGATTGATGCAATCTACACAGGTGACGGCTCAGAGGATCCTGTGCAGCGTCTCAAGGACGAATTCGAGCCTCAGGGCATAGAAGTATACCCTATATCGGCAGTCACCGGAAAGGGCGTCAAGGAGCTCTTATACAAGGTCAAGAAGATGCTCGACAGCCTTGACAAGGAGCCGGTTGTGTTCGAGAGAGAGTACTTCCCTGAGGAGATGTATGACAAGGAAGCTTCGCTCAACGTATATAAGGAGACCAACCATGTATTCGTTGTCGAGGGTGAGAAGATTGACAGAATGCTCGGCTACACGAACCTTGATGACGAGAAGGGCTTCGCCTTCTTCCAGCGCTTCCTGAAGGAGAACGGCATTATCGACCAGCTCACGGCGATGGGCATAGAGGAGGGCGATACGGTCCGACTCGGAGAGTATATGGAGTTTGATTTCTACTTCTAATAATTCGTTTATATTTAAAATTTCTTCAAAGACAGATATTTTATTTTACGCCTTTATATTTCGTAAAACTATGCGTATATCGGCATGTTAATATGTTAGTTTCTGCAATATGAAGAAATTATATAATTACCGATATATTTAAAAATATTACCAGTGTTATAAAATAATTTAAAAGGAAAGGAACCATAGATATGATGACAACCAAGCAGCGCGCTTTTTTAAAGGGCTTAGCGATGAATCTTGACCCTATTTTCCAGATTGGCAAGTCCTCCCTCACACCTGAGCTTACCGAAGCTCTAAATGAGGCTCTCAACAAGAGAGAGCTAATCAAGGTCAGCGTTCTCAAGAACTGTCTTGACGACCCTAACGAGATTGCACAGATTGTATCCGAGCGCACACATTCCGAGATCGTACAGGTTATCGGCAAGAAGATTGTGCTCTACAAGCAGGCACCGGACAAGAAGAACAGGAAGATTGAGCTTCCTAGATAATTTTACTGAATAATTTTTAACTGAATACGTTTAATAACTATATATTTTTAGTAAATCCCCGCTTATATTGTGTCAGCAATATAATCGGGGATTTACTTGCATAAAATGTAAAATTAAAAATACTGAAAGAAATAAACGGCAGTGAGGACAGCGTGCTCAACCGCGATAAGTACAATGACAGCCTCAAATATATGCCGACAGATTTCAATGAGCTTGTTATCGAAGGCGGAAACCACGCAGGCTTCGGCTCCTACGGCGCACAGGCAGGGGATGGGGAAGCGACGATTTCCCAGGAGAAGCAGTGGAGACAGACGGCGGATGAGATTTTAAACTGCATTATCAAATAGTTATTATTTAACTTTTTATCTTTACATTAGAAGTTAAAAAAGTTAAAATGTAATTGTCGAGGGAATACTATTTTGAGGAGGTGCTATCAATGACTGATGAGAATTACAGCAGACTGAAGGAGAAAATCGCTTCTCTGCCATCAGGCGGTATCACTTACAAGAAGATAAATGGTAAAAAATATGCATATTACCAGTGGCGTGAAGATGGCAGACAGCGCTCAAGGCGTGTAAAGGCAGATGAACTTGACGCACTGTCCGAACAGATTGCGCTCCGCAAAGGCTATCAGAGTATTCTTAAGGAAGCCCAGGCAGGATACGGCACGCATAGCAGCATCAACAACACCTCTGGCTCATTCCGCTGTATCGCCAGAACCGGACGTGAGCTGGACGATTTTGTCAAGCCTGTTTCAACATATAAGAAAAGGGAATGTTATAGACAGTTACAGGATTATGTATACGGTGATACCTGCGACAGGGTATATATTTTGTATGGGCTGAGACGCACCGGCAAGACAACACTAATCCGGCAGATTATCTCAGAGATGGACGAAGCAATGCGCAGCCGGACTGCTTTTTTGCAGATACAGGACAACAAGCATTTGAGCGATTTGAACCATGATTTAAAATGTCTTGAAGATGGCGGATACCGATATGTATTTATCGATGAAGTGACCCTACTTGATGATTTCATAGAAGGTGCCGCATTGTTCTCAGATATATATGCTGCCAGCGGAATGAAAATTGTCCTGTCCGGAACGGATTCTCTGGGTTTTATCTTCACGGAGGATGATGAGTTGTATGACCGTTGCATTATGTCACATACAACCTTCATTCCATACCGTGAATTTGAAACGGTACTGGGCATTGCGGGGATAGACAATTACATTCGATACGGCGGAACCATGAGCCGCGGTGGGACTTATTATAATGATGACTCAATGATTTTTGCCACCAAAAAGAGTACCGATGAATATATTGACAGTGCAATTGCACGCAACATACAACACTCCCTTAAAAACTACCAGAATGAAGGACATTTCCGGTCACTTAAGGAATTATATGATAAGAATGAGCTGACAAGCGCCATCAACCGGATAGTTGAGGACATCAACCACCGCTTCACGCTCGAAGTTCTAACTAGGGATTTTAAGTCAAATGACCTTGGCATTTCCGCAAGCAATCTGAGAAAGGACAGGCAGAATCCTAACGATATCTTGGACAACATAGATATCGCAAGGGTTAATGACATCCTCAAAAACCTGTTGGAAATCAAGAACAAGGATGAGCAGAGCGTTGAGCTTCTTGACGAACACCGCGTTGAGATAAAGGAGTATTTAGATTTGCTTGACCTCACCGTTGAGATTGAAACCCGCTGGATGACGGATTTCAACAGAAAAGATACGCGAACCGTATTTTCACAGCCGGGAATAAGATACTCGCAGGCGGAAGCCCTGATTAAATCCCTCATGCAGGATGAGCGCTTCCGCAATCTGTCACTGCCGGAGAGAAACTGTGCCACTGAACGCATACTTGATGAGATAAAGGGTCGCATGATGGAGGATATCGTTCTCCTTGAGACTAAGCTAAGCAGGAAAAACTGTGAAGTTTTCAAGCTGCAGTTTGCCGTCGGAGAATTTGATATGGTTGTTTTTAATCCGGACGAAGGAAATTGTGAGCTATACGAAATAAAGCACAGCATAGAGCGGACAAAGGAACAGTTCCGACATCTTATAGATGAAAAGAAATGTTCTGAAGCCTCCTTCCGCTACGGCGATATAACCGGGAAATATGTTATCTATCGCGGCGCAGCCACACCTCCTGCAAATGTAAAGAACAGTACAAGTGACACTTGCGGCGTCACATATATAAATGTGGAGGAATACCTCAAAAAACTTCAATAAATAAAATATTGCTATAATATAGCTAAAAAGCTGTAAAACAAGATTACATTTGTTTTACAGCTTTTTTATTTGCAGTTTGTCAAATCATATATTATCTCTTGTATATTCTTAAATTGCGAAGGTGTCAGCTTTTTCATTGTGCCGTACAGCTTATCGACATCCTGAACATCAATATTAGAATCAAAATCGAAAAATTTCATGGGAGAGATATCCAGATATTCACATATATAGAAGAAATTAGCCATAGACGGAAGTGCCTTCCCGGATTCAATGTTGTTGATATATCCCGGATTCTGTCCGATTGAAAGACTCATGTCGCGCGCCGATACACCTTTTTCCATACGAAGCTGTGTCATTCGCTTTACGAACTTCTCATCGTACAAAGTTTCATCATGCATTAAAACCACCTCAATCCAATATTATATCCGACACTGTTGACATTATAACGGAATGAAAGCGATATTTTGATTGACATATCATATTTAAAACGATATTATTACCATAACAACGGAATGAATGCAATACATTTTATTCAAAACCACAGATTAATGAGGAAGAGACTTATGAACATTAAGATTTTGATTGCTGACCAATCTAAGGAGTACCTTGACAGGCTTATTGATAAGCTCCAGGAATACAGTGAACTGGATATCTCAATCGCGACAAGCTATGAAAAGCTTGAAAAAGCCATGAATAATAGCAAATATGATATTATTCTGTTTAATTCGGATTTGAATGATTCTAAGATCACCTTTAACGCGGCTAAGCTTGCCATCTGCCTGTATGATGAGGAGCAGGAGCACAGTGGATTGTATAAAGAACTGAAATTCATCAGAAAGTACCAGCGTATAAGCAGTATTTATAATGAGCTGATTGACAGCTATGCCGATGAAGCGGGATATACCCCTGATTTTTCAAACGGCATTGGAACAAAGATTGTTGCCGTATATTCCCCGATGGGCGGAACAGGAAAGACCACAGCGGCACTGGTGCTCACACAGCAGCTCCAGACTGCGGGATACAACAGCCTGTTCATAAGCCTGGAACAGACGGACAGTTCAACTATCATATATCCGCATGAGAGGGAGGGAATAACCGAACTCATCGCGGCAGTATCCGGAAGCGAATCGAATGACACAGGCTCATTTGAGATAAAGCTTAGAAGCACCGTCAAGGAAGGCTCCGGCAGAACAAGCTATATTGAAGGCTTCAGCCGTGTCATTGACTACATGGATGTCTCTGAGGAGGATATAGAGAAGCTGTTTGAGAAGATTAAGAGTGTGAGCAGTTCTGATTTTGTCATCGTCGATATGAACAGCACTCTCGACAAGCTTTCCAATAAAGTGTTTGAGCTCGCGGACAGGATTGTAATAGTAGAGAAGGACAATGAGATATTCAGGCGCAAGTTCAACATAATAAGCTCTTATCCGCCTATTCAGGATGTCTGGAAGAAGGTTGTCACTATCGACAATTTTGCACATGGTTCATACACAGATAAGAACAATGTACATGCTCCGAATATTGGATATATTTCCGATTACGGCACCATCTCAATGGAGGATCTGATACGTGAGACACTAAGAAACGGCAGCATTTCCATTGATAACATAATCGGATAATGAGGATAGCGCGATGTCAAAAGAATTTTTTATGGATGAAGTCACACAGCTAAAGAAGGAAGTACAGGAAGCCGGAAGGCTCAGGGAATATAATCCGGAAGAGCTTGAAGTGCTGGTAAATGAGCTTATAGACAAGAGGATAATCTGGGCAAAATCAAACAACACGGACATATACCGGTTTTACCAGAATATGTCCTTCAAGGATAAGGGCGTACTAAGGTATACCGTCACCGAATCCGTAGGGGGACTTGGTATCCTCGGCAAGATCATCACCGACACTGATATAACAGAGGTAATGATTAACGGATACAACCGGATATTTGTTGAGAAATCAGGAAGGCTTATGCAGCTTGACGAACACTTTGAGAGCGATGAGGACCTTATAAGAATAGTACAGAAATTCGTCAGTGAAATGGACCGAACCATTGATGCCGGAAATCCTATCGTGGATGCAAGACTTGAGGATGGCTCAAGAGTGCATGTTGTTTTCCCTCCGGTAGCGCTCAGCGGGCCTACCGTGACAATAAGAAGATTCCCGAAGAATCCTATGACCATGGAGAAGCTGTTAGGGTACGGAGCAATCACCCCGGAGGCAGTTGATTTTCTAAGAAAGCTTGTTGTCTCCCGCCACAATATCTTTATTGCCGGAGGAACCGGAAGCGGTAAGACCACCTTCCTTAACGCGCTGTCCAACTTCATCCCTCAATGGGAAAGAGTAATTACAATAGAGGATTCGGCGGAGCTCCAGATAAGAAATGTTCCCAACCTTGTAAGTCTTGAGACCAGAAAAGCCAACTCCAAGGAGGCCAATGAAATAACCATCCGTGACCTGATTAAGGCAAGCCTTCGAATGCGTCCCGACAGAATCATCGTCGGAGAGGTAAGAGGAGAAGAGGCTCTCGATATGCTTCAGGCTATGAACACAGGACATGACGGTTCACTCTCAACCGGACATGCCAACTCTCCAGAGGGAATGTTGAGCCGACTTGAGACGATGGTGCTCACCGGAAGTGCAGACCTGCCGCTCGATGCGATAAGAATGCAGATAAGCTCTGCCGTTGATTATATAGTACACCTTTCGCGTCTACGCGACTTTTCAAGAAAGGTCATGTCCATAACTGAGGTGACAGGCTATGAGAACGGAAGGATTATTCTCAACCCGATATACGAATTCAAGGAAGAAAAAAACGGTGATATAAGAAAGGTCACAGGTGCTCTTGTGCGCACCGGCAATAAGATTGTGAACCATGACAAACTGCTCTCGGCAGGAATATACGATTATGAGGAGGACACCTGATGACTAAAGAGAAGGTTAGAATAAAATATTATGAATGTAATCTCACAAAGGCACAGCACCTTGCCGCGTACCTTATCTTTGTGGCAATTATCTCCGTCATACTTTTCATTTACTACCACAACATAATTGTCTCTCTCATAGGTGCGGCTGTTATTGCCCTGTTTCAGGAAAAAATATATGCCCGCCAGTCCATAAAGAAGAGACAGAATAAGCTCAGAAGCCAGTTCAAGGATTTTCTTGAAATTATCAATATATCGATAAGCGGCGGTGGCGGAAGGAACCTTGAGAACGCCATAAAGGATTCGGAAAAGGAACTGAACATACTGTACGGTGAGAGCTCCGATATCGTCAGGGAAATCGGACTTATAATAGCCGATTACCAGCTTGGCAGGAGAATGTCTGAGAGCTTTATGGAGCTGGGTGAGCGAAGCGATGTCGAAGATATAAAGAGCTTTGCAGCGGTATTATCCACCATTGAAGGAAAGACCAGCGACTTCGGGTACATAGTAAAGCAGACACATGACATTATCTGCGACAAGACGGCAATCATAATGGAAATCCAGACCAGCATTACATCCTCGAAATCCGAAGCATACATGATGTTAATAATGCCACTGGTGATTGTCATAGCAATGTCCGCCATGGGAAGCGGCTTCATGGACTCACTTTTCACCACGACAAGCGGCAGAATCGCTGCCACAATAGGTGTAATTTCAATGATTGTATCTTATGTTCTTGCAATGAAAGCAACCAATATAGATGTGTAGGAGGACAATATGATTTCAATATTATTGATGGTGGCAGCCACACTGCTTGTTATCTTCCTGTTATACCTAACCCTCACGGCACCGCAGGAGAATGTGATTGAAATAATCACTTCCAGGTCATGGTACTACAATTTTCTGAGCCAGGATATAGCGGAAAAGAAGGAGAGCTGCATATCAGAGCACCGGAAATATCACAGACAGTCCGATAAGAAGGCAGCCTCAAAGGTCAAAGCATTAGAAAAACAGCAGGCTGAATACGAAAAGCTGTCAAGCGGCTACTCAAGCGGAAAGAAACTGTCGATTGCAGATTTGCTTGTGCTCGCAGGCTATGGCTTTATCAGCATGTTCAAGCTGCAGATGGGCAGCGGCTTTTTTAAGAGCATAATAACATCCTGTGAGCAGTCCGGCTTCAGGCTTCTTGACAAGGAACAGAAGACCGGTGAAAAGAGAAATGCCATGATATACGCCACATACATGTATGCCACACTCATTGCCTACAGTCTGTGCGGAATAATTCTGGCGCTGCTCATCTCCGGCATTATGCTCGCGATGGGCATGACAGGCATGATGTGTCTCATTGCCCCTGTTGTGTGCTTTGTGATAATGCTTGTTCTCGCGTATGTACCACTTGACACAGTCCGGAATAAAGCGGCTATCAGAAAGGAGGCTATCGACATGGAGATAGCCGATGCGGTGTCAAAGCTCACGCTTCTGGTCATCGCCGGAATGAACATCAACAAGGCGCTCATCGAAGTAGCCAACGGCGGCGACGGCGTAATCTACCGCGAACTCAGGCAGACCTTAGCCGAAACCGGGCAGGGCGTATCGTTTGAAACCGCCTTCATGCACATGCAGTCAAGATGCAGTAACAGATATCTTGACAGACTTATAAGTATCATAACCAAGAGCTATACCTCCGGAAATATGGGGTTAGCCTCCGATTTAAAATCAATCAATGATGACTGCTGGCTTGAAAAAAAGCATATAGCAAGACGAAAGGGTGAAGCCGTCGCCAATAAATTATTCGTTCCGACAATGATCATGTTCGTCGGAATACTTGTCATAATTATTATTCCTGTACTCTCCGGATTCAATTTCTAGGGTTCAGGCTTTAATAATAAATTACAATCAGCACCTATAGCTGAGATAAAAAAGGAGGGCGTGCACATGTCATTAATTGACAATCTGTACATCAAAGCTACAACAAGATTAACCAAGTTCAAGGAAAACGTAGTTGATTTCTTTGAAAGCGATGACGGAGTATCCAACATTGTCGCTACAATCATCCTTGTGCTTATTGTTGTATTACTTCTTGGTCTTTTATGGGGCTTCCTGCAGGGATGGCTCGGCGATTTAATCGACAAGATTAAGAATGGCGGAAATGAAGTTGAGACTTCCGGAAGCTGGAAATGATTTAATCTAAAGATGACTTGAGGGAAGAATGATGATGAAAGCATTAAAGGATCAAAAAGGTGATGTAGTGGTGGAGGCAGCAGTTATATTTCCCGCCGCTATATTGATGGTAATAATATTGCTGTATCTGTCAATTATTCTTTTCCAGAAAGCGAATCTTCATGCAGGTCTTGAAACGGCACTTACCTACTATAAGTCCACTGTGACGGATATGTATGTAAGTGCCCAGAAAGCTGCTGTCTATGAAGCAAAAGATGGAACAACATCCGCTGATGGAAATATATACAATGCAGCTTCCCCGATTAATCCCTATGAGGAATTATTCGGCAATGTCCACAAACTGAATCAGAAGGATTTTACAGACTTTTTTAACAACATTGCCGGAAATATGCTGTTCTCCGGCGAAGTTGAAATTACATTCAAATACAAAAATTATGTCATTTACAAAGAATTGGAGGCAAGTGCCGTACAGACGATACAGCTTCCGATTGATTTTTCGTTTATTGGTCTGGACAATAAGTATACCATCACGGCGGACGCAAAAATAGCTGTAAGCGACCATGATGATATGATTAGAAATACAGATTACGCAGTTGCTCTCTTGAAAAAAAATAAGCTTGGTGAAGCTGCTTCTAATATTGCAGACAAGGTCAAGGAGCTGTATGAAAAATTTACCAAGCTTCTGGCAAGCAAGTAAGGAGGCGTAGCAGATATGAGCTTTTTTTACAAAAACAGGGGAGTGATAACAGTGTTTGTCACACTGATTATGGTGCCTATTGTGGTTTTTACCGGAACTATGGTCGATCTGGCAAGACTTAAGCTGTACAGTTCCCTTGCCGTTGTCACCGCCGACGGCTACGGTGAAGCCGTACTCAGCGAATATGACAATGTATTAAAAGAGATGTACGGCCTGTTCTCAGTCACACAGTCTGAGGATGGCAAAAAGACGATTGAAAAATATGCAAAACAGGCGGCATATGCCTTCAACCCCAACGGCGATGACAGTAAATTATCTGGTTTTATGCCCTATAAGAATGCCACTGTCAAGGTAAGCCATTCCGCCGTCGAAGGTGCAACACTAAGTAACCCCAACGTGCTGTTGTCGCAGATAAGTGCATTTATGAAATTCCGTGCGGCGCGGGAGCTGCTCTCGGGCGACAACCCGATTTTCGAAGCGATAGAACAGATATCCGGCTCCTCCGACGATATGAATGCGGTAAGCCAGTATAACAAGCTCGCAAAAGAGCTTTCCGAATCATTAGACTGCATATCGGATTACTATAAGACCTTACAAAAGCTCAAAGCGTATCCGGATTATATTGAAACTTTATCCGGGCGTGTCACCGCATACAACAACGCGTTAAAGGGTGAATTTAAGGGTGACAATTACAAAAAATTCTACAATTATCTTCAAAACAAGTTGGCAATTGATGCCGCTGTTGCCAAGAAAAACAACGGCAAGGATGAGCTCACTGAGCAGGAAAAAGGTCTGTGCAATGATGATTTCGATGAGAACGCATACCGCAGGGATACCCTCGGAAAGCTCTCCAATCAATATTCGTATCCTGTAAGGGAAAGAGAGCTCACAGGGATTAATGTCACCTTTTCGACTGTACAGAGCCTGTACGATAAGCTCTTTTCAAATGCCGGGAAGTTAGAGTCACAGCTTGAAGAGCTCAAGGCAAAGGTTGATGACCTGAATTCTGAGCTGGATAAGTGCAGTGATGACCTGAAACAGTCTATGAAGAGTGAAATTGCGGACGTGGAGAAAATCCTTGATTACAAGGGAAAGATCATCTATGTTGCACAGCAGTTAGAAAAGCATGACATCATTAAGCTGAACAAGGACAACAGCTCCAATATGGACGCCTGCGAAAGTAAGCTTGACAACAGCACCAACGGTTTATATGTGCAGTTGTACAATGCAAGTCTCAAGCCGGACGCCCAATGGAGCGATGTCAATACAGACTTTTCATGGTGGGATTTCTATACTGAGGACACCGACGCACACACCCTCTATGACAGTCTCGACAAGATATGCTCCACAACAAGCGGTGCCGCAGGCGACAAAAATGCCGCAGACAAGAAGAAAAAGGCGGCAGCAGACAAGGAAGCTGAAGCGGTCGCAAAAATGGAGGATGACTCCGATGAGAAGGGAAAAAAAGACATCCCGGACGATATCGCCAAGCAGCTCGAAACCGACAGCTCAAAATATTCCGTTCCGGGAGTTATCGATTATTTCAATAATTCGTCCGCCTTCAAAGCATTGGGCAGTATCGGCACACAGACGCTTGATAAGCTTTTACTTATAACCTACGATTTCGGAATGTTCTCAAGCCGTGTCACGAATGTAAAGACTGAGGATAACAGTAAAGAAGCCGCCATAGAAAATATTTCTGAGACTAATATTGAGACTAAAGAAACGGATAAGGAAGATATAAATGAGAATACCGATGACACCAAAGAGTATGAGATGAGCCTTACAGGTATTCCGTTAAGCTCCGGCTACAACTATCTCTATGGTGCCGAACTTGAATACCTGTATTCCGGAAAGACAAGCTCCGCGGATAATCTCAAATCCGTCCGCAACATGATATGTGCCGTGAGAATGGCACTCAATTACATATCAACCTACACAATCAAGGAGCTAAACACCACGATAACCAATGTGTCCAATTCCGCCGCAGAGGCTGTGGCTACAACCGGTGTAGGTGCACCATTTGCTCCGATTGTGAAGGTGGCAGTGAACGGTGCCTTAAGAGCTGCCTTTGCTGGATGCGAAACCGCATTAGACTGGAAAATGTTAAAGGAAAGAAAAAAGGTTGTTGTCCAGAAAAAAAAGCTCTCACAGCTTAGCTGTATCGATGAACTCACAGACTTAATCGGCGATATAGCTGAGGACAACAATAATAGCGGTGATAATGCCCTCAGCGGCGATGACGATAAAGCGCTCAGTCTCAGCTATGAGGAATATGTGTGGGTAATGCTTCTTCTCATGGTTGATTCTGATAATCTCACTAAGAGAACAGGAAACCTTATAACACTCAATGTAAACTACGCACAGACCGATGGCGAATTGACAAAGCTGGATTTCAAGCTGTCCGACACCGTGACCGCGGTAAAAGCTACATGCAGCATTAAGGACAAATTCGTCATAGCGCCAAAGGGCTTCATGCAAATGTTTCTTAATGGTAACAAGACGCAGTCTGAACTTAGCTCTATTGAAGATGAAGCATACAGCTACTCTGTAATACGTGGCTACTAATGTATCGTAATGAGGATTAAGTATGAAAAGCAGAAATAACAGAAACGATAAATGCAAACAATCAGGAATGATCACGGTGGAGGCAGTTCTCTGTCTCATCCCATTCATGCTGCTGATTCTCGGAATAATATCGCTGATAAATGTATTTATTGTACACAACCGCATACAGTATGCCCTCTATGGGGTGGGAAGTGAGCTGGGCTCCTACACATATATCTATGAGGCACTCGGCATTCATTCCGCCGACAAAAAGCTCAATGAGGATATTGACACCAATACTGAGCCTGTTGATAAAGCCATATCACAGGTTACCGATTTCATAGGGGAGATATCCAGTCTCCAGGGTGATGTGGAAAAGCTCAACGATGACGATGCGGATATATATGAGACAATAAAAAGTATCTGCAATGACGGAAACAAGACCTATAAAACCTCAAAGGAGATTCTTGAAACCGGCAAAAAATTCGCAAATGACCCTAAAAGTCTCCTGCGCGGCGTAGTGTACCTTGGCATAGAGAATGTTGAGCAGGCGGGCAAGAACCTTCTTCTTCAGGTTATGGTCAGCGGACTGGCTGATAAATATCTCGCCGAAGCCGCGGGAAATAAGACCGCGGACCAATACCTTCTGGGCTATGATGTTAACGACGGAATGAACGGTCTTGATTTTGGCGAAAGCGAATTTTTCAAGGGTGCCGGAAATTCTATAAAGATTGTTGTCGAATATGATATTAAATTGTATTTCTGGGGGTTATTTTTAAAGGATAATTCACTTCATGTAGTTCAAAGGGTTGATATACCCGCATGGCTCGACGGTGATGGAAAATCCTACAAGAAAAAGTGAGGTGATTGTGTGTCATATATAAGTATAGCGGTAATGGCTCTCATGCTTCCGTTACTGTACATTGGAGCAGTTCTGTACTGCCGTGCGGATTTTTCAATTGAAAATAACCGGAATAGGAGACCGATGACCTCGCTGTGGGAAGCCGCCATCATAATTCTGAGTGAGACAGCTCTTATAAGGCTGTGGTTTTCCTTTGGCATGCCTTCATTCGGCAATATACAGTTCGACCTGATGTACCTTATCCTCACCGCGATGACGATCCTTTTCTTCACGGACTTGTGGGAGCATAAGGTGCCTAACAGAATAATTCTTATCTCCCTGCTGTTATGGGCAATAATAGCGGGCGTAGGCTTCATAAGCAATATGCAGTATATGCTTGGGCTTATGGTCGAATACGGCATTGGTTTCCTGTTCTGCGCGTTAAGCTTCGGGCTGTGCTACATAATATCGCGCGGAAAATTAGGCGCAGGCGATGTCAAGCTGGCTCTTCTAATGGGCTTATGTCTCCCTGCCGGCTATGTGACTGCTGCAATACTGTATGGGTGCCTTGCCGCAGCGGTTGTATCGATAGCACTGCTGATGATGAAAAAAATAACAAGAAAGGATTTTATTCCATTTGTGCCATTCTTATATGCAGGGCTGATAATCAGGTATCTGATGGGATAGGGTGTAATCATGGTTAAGAGAAAGAAAAGACTTTTGCTTTTTGTCTGCGTGCTCTTGCTCATAATAGGCTGGACTGTCACTTTTATAAGCGTAACGGCGCAGGGTGAGGATATTGTCGGCAGTCAGAATGAGCTTGTCGTGCAGGCACGCCAGCTCTCACAGGATAAGCTGTATAAAAGAGCTGAACTGCTGTACACACAGGCGTTGACAGATTATGACACTGTCTACAACACAGATATTGAGCGTGAGCTGCTGGAGCTGTATAAGGAAGCCGACGATTCAGGGGCATATTATTCGCTTATGGAGGAGCGTGTTGACGCGGCAAGGGCAGAGGAGGACGAATACATTGAGCTCTCCACGCGCTATGCCGACAGCAGGCGCAAGGAGGATGCAATCGACATCGCCCGCCGCGGACTTTCTGTATATGACAGCACACAGCTTGAGAATATTTATAATTCCCTCCTGTATGAATACAAGACCGTCACTGTGGGCTTTGATGAATTCACGCTTCCGGCGGACAGTGACCTGATACCATATTATAACGGCACCTCATGGGGCTATGTAAATTCCGACGGAGATATGGTGTTATCGCTGGTATATGAGGAGGCGACCGCATTTTCCGGCGATTATGCAGTTGTCAGATTGGACGGTACCTACACACTCATTGACAAGCAGGGGAACTGGTACGCCGTGGACAAGTCCGGGCTTGACAAAGTGACAGGTATATGCGGCAACAGAATAATTGCCGTCAAGAATAACGAATATGCCGTGTGCAGCTATGATTTTAACATAATAAGCGAAAAATTCGATGAGGCGTACATAAGCAGCAACGGAATCGTAACTGCAAAGAAAAACGGAAAATGGGCTCTCATAAACACCGCGGACGGAAGCGCTGTCACCGATTATCTCTATGATGAGGTGGTACTCAACAGCCACAATGAGGTCTTTGCCGGCAAATATGGAGTGGTAAAAGATTCACAGGGCTATTTCGTCATCGACAGCACCGGAAAAGAGCTTAACGGTGTCCGTTATCCGGGCGCAAAGGGCTTTGAGGGGACATATTATGCCGTGTCGGATTCACAGGGCAGATGGGGCTATGCCGGCCCATCAGGAGAAATTGCGATTGCCTGCCAATATGATGACGCATTTTCATTTTCGGACAATGTAGGCGCAGTAAAAAAGGATGGCGCATGGAATTACATCAATTCAAAGGGACAGCTTGTGGTTGAAGGGGATTTTGAAGAGGCACATCCATTCACAGACGGCTATACGCTTGTGACAGTCGGTGGTGAGGAGAAGATAATAAGCTTCACATACTATACAAGCTTTGAATAAAGCTCAATATATTTTTAAATGGAGGAAAAGCAGATGGTTGAGACAGCATTAATTGCCAATAAACTGTACGAAAAGGTGAAATTAAGCGAAGGAACCTCATTGGATCAAATCGCTGTAAAGGTTATAAGAAATGATTGTCCTGAGTTCCTGCTGCCTATGAGGGTAGTTGAGATTGACGGCGATACAGAGCTTCGATATGAGGTGGCAGGAGGAGTGGCGTTCAATCTACAGAATCATTCCATGAGCAAAAAGGAGACTGTGGAGCTTCTTCTCAACATGTTAGAGGCATTTGAAAAATGTCCCGACTATTTTCTTGATATACATAAGCTTTATCTGGATGAGAGCCATATCTATCTTGGCAAGGACTGCAAAAATGTCAAGTATGTGTACATTCCCACAGACACATACGAAAATGATGACAGCAGGATCGTAAGCTTTTTTAACAAACTGATTGCCGAATTGCAGATTACGGATGACAAGAATTTCCAGCTTGAGCTTATCCGTATCCTTGTGGTGGATTCCAACATCCATTCACTGTATGAGAAGCTAAAGAGCGATATGACCGGCGGCTTTAATGAGAAAAAGTCCTCCCCGGTTATTGAAAACAAGCCGGCTGAAAACAATGTCAATCCTGTACAGTCTGCACCACAGACTAAGAACACAGTCAATGTACAGCCTGTAATCAATGAAAAACCACAACCGGCGGATACAGCAAAGGATGATAGCCTTGTAAATGCCCTGTTCGGCGATGAGTCCCCTAAGAAAGCGAAGAAGAATGGAGGCTTTTTCAACCTGTTCGGAGGCAAAAAGCATGCTAATGAGGACACCTCCGAACCAAAGGCGGCAAAGACCGCTAAAAATCCTGTCGCCCCACATGCCATTCCGGCGGCAAAGGAGTACACCGCACCTGTCATTCCGGCAATGGACGTGACAAGCATAGATGGAACGGATATTGAGGATGACAGCTCACTCTATCTTGAACTTGTCGATTCTAACGGCATGAACTGTCCAAGGAGAATCAACATTACCTTTAACAACAACCAGTTCGTCATCGGAAGAGTGGATTCAGCCGGAAATAGGAACGCCGATTTCTGCTTTAAGCGCTCGTTCTCGTCCATAAGCAGACGCCATTGCTGCTTAGAGACAGACGGAAACAATATGTATCTCATAGACCTTGCCTCGACTAACCATACTTACCTCAACCAAAACCCGCTCATCCCTAACAACCGGTACCCGATAAGCCGCGGCGATGTCATCCGCTTCACCGATAAGACACCGGTCAGCTACAGGGTGATATGATATGCAGCCGTTCGATGTTATAGCAGGTTGTGCCACCGACAAGGGTGAGTACAGGGAAACAAATCAGGACAGAATAATCTCCCTAACCGCCGGCAGCGGAAAGAATATCCTCACCTTATCCTGTATATGCGATGGCATAGGAAGCCTTAAGATGAGCGAAATCGCCTCCGAAATGATGACATCGGGGCTTTCCGTATGGCTTAACCGCGTCAAGGATTATTACCCCGAAATTATGAACGGCACTGATATGGCGGACAGCCTGGAGGAGGAGATTAAAAGGCTCAATGAGAGCATATATGAATACCGGATATCCTGCGAAAATGCCATAGGCTGTACCATGTCCGTCATATTCACGGCAGGCGATGACTATTATATCTTTCATGCAGGTGACAGCCGCATATATCTCGTATCGGACGTTATAAAGCAGCTTACAAGGGATGAGGTGGTTGTGAAAGAAAAGAATGGAATAGTGAAGGAATTTCTCGCCAACTATGTGGCAAAACAGAAAAACATATGGATGGTAAGAACCGGTGGAAAAATCAAGCCTGGAAATATGTACATCATAGGCTCAGACGGGCTGTTTAAAAAGCTTTGCAATGAGGATATCTCCTCTGTATCCGCAGGCCTATCACAGAAAAATATAGAAAAAACCTGCTTTGGACTGATACAGACAGTGAGAGAAAGAGGTGAGACAGACAATGTCTCCTGCGCACTTGTGTACGCAGCTCCAAGAAAGAGATTATTATGGCGCCTATAAACCTGCCGAATATCTTACAGCCGTATCAAGCACAAGATACAGGGCTGAGATTGCCAGATGAAATACTGTCATAATGGAAATTCCCTTTATAAGGCTTCTTATATGTCCATGGCATTTCAAAATCAGTCCTGCGGTCACAAATACATACCACAGTAAGAGATAGAGCCAAGGAGTGTTGTGAAATATCGCAAAGCACACAGGGTAGAACAGCATAAAGCTGCCCTCAGTGAGCGGATAGCGGACAGATATCGGATTGCCGCAATACTGGCACCTGCCCTTTAAAAGCAGCCAGCTTATAACAGGTATCTGGTCTGTGAGTAACAGCGTATGTCCACATTCCGGACAGATACACTTGGCCGTTATGAGTGCCTTATCTGTATTGATTCTGTAATCCGCAGTACAGAAGTACGCGCCGATTACGGAACCGATGAGAAAGCTTCCGATTAGAAGCACACAAAATGGATATGCCGTCATAAAAATTCCTTTCAAAACAGATTTATTATACGAACATTATTAAACAACATTTATTTACAGTCAAGAAGTAATTTAGACTTGGAGGCAGCAACCCAACATGGAAAACGAAAATATTAATCTTGGAGACACCTACGAAATAGTGAGACAAATCGGTTCCGGCGGCGGTGGAACAGTATACCTTGCATACCATAACCGTCTGCAGAAAAACGTCGTAATCAAAAAGATGCGCGACGGTGTCAAGCTTGATTACCGCATGGAGACGGATATCTTAAAGAATCTGCACCATGAATATCTTCCGCAAGTATTCGACTTCATACAGAACGAAACCGGCATATATACCGTTATGGATTTCATCCCCGGCAAATCGCTGGGAGATCTAATCAAGGAAGGCAAGACCTTCACTCCCAATCAGGTATATAAATACGCCTGCCAGCTATGTGATGCCGTCGATTACCTGCACACAAGGAAAATACCTGTAATACACGGCGACATCAAGCCCGACAACATAATGCTCACCCCGGATGACAATATATGTCTCATCGATTTCAATATCTCCGGTTTCAGCGACAACTTAAATCTTGCTGGCTTCACAAGAGGCTATGCCGCACCTGAGCAGTGCATGGCGATAGAGGAGGCGCGCAGGCGGCACAAGGCACAGCAACAGCAGACAGTCAATGTCTCCCTGCAGGCAGCAGCCACGGATGATTCAGCGCAGATAGATGACGTGACACAGCTTGATGATACAACACAGCTCGACGGCGCAACAGCTATAGATGACGGTGCAGCACTAAATGATAACACGGCAATAGATAACAGCACTGCGATAGATGACGGCAATACAAAAAAAACACTCACTGTAACCTCTACAGTGAATGACCAGCCGGACAGCGCTCCAATCGTGGTCGATGCCAGAGCAGATATATTCGCAGTCGGAGCCACACTGTACCACCTGCTTGTCGGCAGGAAACCGGAAGCCGACTGTGAAAAGACAATCCCTGTATCCAAAACCGGCATACAGGTGTCCGAAGGACTTGCCTATGTCATAGACAAGGCGATGCGCCCACTGCCTGAGAAGAGATTCCAGACTGCTGCCGAGATGCGGAAGGCTCTCGGAGCCGTGGCAAAGAAGGATAAGCGATACAGGCGTCTCCTGTTCGTGCAGGATTTCATAAGTATTCTCTGTCTCCTCGCCGCAGCCGCATGTGTGCTCACCGCCGTGATGGGCTACAGACGTACACTGACGGAGAAAACAGATGACTTATATAACACCGCACTCACATACTATGAAAACGGTGACTATGAAAGCGCTTACAATTACATAGTCGGTACGGCTCTCAATGACAAGGAACAGTACAGTACCTCAGAACTTGCCAATCTGTATTATATGGCTGCTGAATGCTGTTTTGAGCTCGAACAGTATGACACCGCCGCGAAGCTCTACGCTTCATCGCTTGAGATTCAGGACGGGGACAGCCGTATCTATTGTAATTATGCCATAGCACTCGCATACAGCGGCAACAGTGCTGAGGCGGAAGAGATACTTAAAAAGGCTGTCGACGCCGGTGCCGGAGATGAATACATCTACCTTGTATCCGGAGAGCTTGCCCTCACAGCAGAGGCATACAACGAAGCCATCAACTATTTCGCAAAGTCCATTGAGCTGACAGACGATTCCTACTGTCTGTCAAGGGCATACATAAAATATAGCGAATGTTACATAAACCGGAAAGACTACGCTGAGAGCGAAGAGCTTATAAGAGCTAATCTTGCTATTTTAAAGCAGGCAGACGGCAGAGTATCCGACAGCTACAGCGTAATAATATATCAGCGAATAGCGGAGGCGGACAGCCTTCTCGCCTCACTCACATCGGACAGTGCTTATTACGACGATGCTGTCACTTATCTTAACAGGATTATAGATTTAGGCTGGGGAACCTACAGCGTATATATGAACCTTGCACTCATGTACGGTGCAGACAACCGCTACGATGAAAGCTTTGCAGCCTACGGTGAAATAATAAAGCAATACGGCGAGAGCTACCAGCCTTATAAGAATATGGCACTGCTTGAAGCACAGCGTCAATCAGGCATTGAGAACGCTTTAAGAGATTACGGTACCTTTAATGAATACTACACCAAAGCAAAGGAGCTTTTTGCCGCATCAGGTATAGCGGGCGACATGGATATGGATATGCAGAGACTAGATCAGATATATATTTCACTCAGGGATTTAGGATGGCTCGATTAGAATTAAAGCCCATCCCGGAAAGGAGTGTGAGCGTATGAGCTTATCAGCAGGGCAGCAGATGATGTATTTCGGAGCCGGAGGAGGGGTATTATTTATCCTTATTTTCATCATTCTGCGTATCAGCTTTAATATCATCAGAAAGAAGCTGATAGATAAAATCATGAATACACTATAAATATACCAAAACCAATTAATCAAGGAGGAAAACATTATGGAAGAACAGAATCTCACAACAAAGAAAAAGAAAAAATGGCTTTTGCCGACAATCATCGCAGTAATCGTTATAATAGCTGCACTTGTAATTACCCTTATATATAATCTGCCCACAAATCGTCGTGACAGACAGCTTGCACTCGCCGAGAAGTATATGTCAGAGCTCAACTATGAAGCGGCTATTCTGGCATATAAGGCAGCTATAGAGATTGATCCGAAGTGTGAGGACGCTTACTTAGAATTACTTGATTTGTACATTGCCATGGAGGCTTACGACATGGCTGAGGAAGTTATTGCACAAGCTGAGAATAATCTTGACGATGAAATTGTATTGTCCATGAGAGAAAAGGCCAATACGTTATCAGCAACAGCTGATACCAAGTCAGATAATATGATTGAAAATACAAATCAGGAAGAAAACGAAAACACTACCGAAGCAACAACCGAATCAGAACCCTATTTAAGATATATGCAGGCTACAAAATATGATTCGGAAGATAATATAACATCAATTATAAAAGAGGAATATGATACTAATGGTAATATTATCAACTATATAGAATACGATGAATCAAATAACATATCCTGTCATAACGAATATTCATATAATGAAAATAATATCAAAATAAAATTTATATCATATTACAGCAATGGAACTATTAAAGAACAATATGAATATGATGCTAACGGCAATGTAATTGAAAGTATGATTTACAATGAAAAGGGAGACATAATCTCACAAAAAACAAGCGAATATGAAGAGGACGGAAGTATTCATATATTGGAATTAGGAAAAAATAATAGAACCAATACTCTTTATGTTGAGTGTGAATATTTTTATGATTCTAATTGGAATATATTAAAAGAAATTACATATGACGAATCTGAAGAAGCCTTATACCAAACTGAATTTTTATATGATGGACAAAAGTTAATGGTTGAAACTGATACTGATATAGATTCCAATTATATATCTAAAGCCGTGTATGAATATTTTGACGATGGAAAAATAAAATCTATAACTATGTATTCATCTTACGACGGCGAACCTTTTATTCAGGAAAAAATAGCTTTGTATTCATATGATGAATTTGGTAACAGAATCGAAAGTTTTTATAACTATAATACCTTGTTGCGAATACAAATATTTGACAAAAATAATAATGAAATAAAAGCTGAATATTACACAGACGGTGAGTTATATTACAGCCAAGAATCCCAATACGACGAACATGGAAACATTGTATATTATACAGATTATGATACTATATCGTTTTATGAATATGACAACAACGGTAATATAACCCATAGAAAAAAATATATTAACCATAATGGCAAAACATATTTAGAGGAAGAACATATATATGAATACAACGAATTAGGAAAGGAAGTTAAATATATAAGTTATTATTATAACATTATTTCAAATGAATTAAGTGACCTGACAAACAGTATCGAATATCAGTATGATTTTAATGGAAATTTAATCGAAGAAACTCAGTATTATAGGGATAATACTATTAGGTATCGTACTGAATACGAATACATATATGAATAATTTTGTACTTATGTAAAGTAAAGGCAAAACAATTATACAAAGATAAGGAGTATTCTTATGGAAGGACAAAATTTAACAACCAAAAAGAAGAAAAAGTGGCTCTTACCGACAATCATTGCGGTCATTATTGTTATAATTGCAATTTCAGCCATTGCAGTATATAATCTTCCCGCAAATCGTCGTGACAGACAGCTTGCACTCGCCGAGAAGTATATGTCAGAGCTCAACTACGAAGCGGCAATCCTCGCATACAAGGCAGTAATCGAGATTGATCCGAAGAATATTGAAGCTTACCACGGTGCAGTCGAAGCATACTCCCTTGCTGACAACAAGGATGGCTATGAGGATTTATATACCGATGCACTCAATATAGTGGAGGGGTTAAGCGATGAGGAGCTTGATGCGACAATTGAGCTTGTGAAGGATATATACCTGTCTGCATCTAATGTCTATGACGACAACGAAAAGACTGCCGAAGTTCTTGAAAAAGGCTATGAAGTAACAAACAATAATGACGACTTGAAGAACAGTCTTGTAGATACATACGAGAATATTGTTGAGGATTGCCAAAATACTGAAAAACCAGATTCAGAAAAAATTCTTGATGTCTGTGACAGGATTCTCGAGCTTGACAAAAGTAATACCAAGATTACCGACACGAGAAGAACCGTCCTTGAAGAGTATCTCAAGAATGCTTTGAAAAACGGTAACTCCGATACTGTAAAGGAACTTATTAAAAAGTATAGTGAATGGGTTCCTGATGTTGATTATGAAAAGCTGGTCGAAAACTGCATCAATGACCTCTTTGATAACGAGGATTACGAAACAATAAAGAAGCTTGTCAACGAACTCAAAGAAACTTTTCCTGACATGAACCTTGATGAAATGCTCACAAATATTGAAGTTTTGGAGCAGCAAGCAGCTCAAAAGCAGGCTCTACTTATTACAGTATTCGACTACATGAGCGTTGAGGACTATGACTCAATGCTTGATGTAGACGGCTCGGACGAAGCCGAAGCTGTAAGAGATATTCTTACTGAACAGGAAAGGACAAGCTGTATTTATATACCGGATGATGACGGAACACATACGGGAACAGGTGCAGGAATATATCTGTTCGGAAATGGCGGATATTATTTTTACTATGGTAATTTTGTAGATGGAATAAGGGAAGGTAATGGCTGCATATTCATGAAAATGAATGGGACATATAAATATATATTTACTGGTGAATGGATGAATGATGCCCCTAATGGTATTGGATACATATATAAAAAATCACAAGACTTTGCTTATTATTTTAAAGGCGAACTTATTAATGGCTTGTGGAATGGCAGAATAGAAGTAACTTATACAGATAATTTGGAATGGGATGTATCGTTTAATGCTACAAACGGAATTCCGGACGCATTAGAAAATAAAGAAGATTATTATACAATATTAAATATTGAAACTACTGATAACATGGTTAGTTACGAAATACTTTGGGGAAAAAATATATTTCCTTCTCAATGGTATACCTATGATACAGAAAATTCATGTGTATTTTTAAATGAGAATGGCAATCAGTTTGAACCTATTTCAACTATTTCAATGGATAATTCAATATATATATGCGCACTTGATGCACATTCCGATTCAACAACATATTTATCTTGGGTATCCTTACGTAATTCGTATGGCTCAACTATTGGAGTTATCGGTTTCGCTGATAATTATTAATCAATCACAGAGGAGAAAACATCTAATGGACGAACAATATAATCTACCGACAAAAAACAAGAAGAAACGTATTTTGCCTGCAATTATTGTCGCTATAGTCATAACCGCTGCCATTATAATTACCATTGTATATAATTTACCCTCAAATCGTTGTGACAGACAGCTTGCTCTCGCCGAAAAGTATATGTCCGAGCTCAACTACGAGGCGGCAATTCTCGCATACAAGGCAGCAATCGAGATTGATCCAAAGTGTGAGGATGCTTATATTGAGTTGGTTAATTTATATATTGCAATGGAGGCTTATGATGAAGCTGAAAATGTTATCGCTAAAGCTGAACAAAATATTAAAACTGATGTTGTACTAACTTTAAATAACAGCCTTTATGATAATACGTTAAGTGACGTTTCTGAAAATAAAAACCAACTTTTTGAGAATGATACTATTCAATCTGATAATGAATCTACAGAAATTGTTGAAGAATCATCTGCAATGATTACAAGACATTTAATATTAAAAAAATCAACTACCTATATGGCAAATAGTGATTACATTCATATCTGTGAAGAAAATTATGATTATAACGGAAATGTCATAAAAATTGCAGACCGATATGGTTATGATTCTGGAGAATATATTGAAGAATATTTATATGATGAAAATAACAATTTAACTGATTATGTATCATACGACGAAAATGGCATTATATCTTCAAAAAAACATTATGACAATGATGGAAATGTATTGGAATATACTGATTATGATTCCAATGGAAATATTATAAATCAACGAGTACACGAAATTACTCAAGACGGCAGTATACATATATATGACTTGACCTTAAATACTTCATCTAATGAATTATTCAAAGAATATGAAGAATTTTATGATTCGTCAGGTGTTATTTTAAGTTCTATATCATACAGAACAGATGGAACTTTACGAAAAACCGTCTCATATCAATATGAAAATTCTAACCTTATTGCAGAATCGTCTACTGATGATAATGGTCAATATAATTATTTGATAGAATACGACTATGATACAGATAATCGTTTAATCTCAAAAAAATATTCTGACACATTTGGTTATAGTCTTAGTAAAGTATATTCTGTTAAATACACTTATGATAACAATGGCAATCGAATAGAATCAACGTATGACTCTTCTGATAACCTGAAAAGTATAAGTATATATGACAATAATAATAATTTGTTGAAATCAGAAAGTTACAGTCACGATAAGTTGTTGTCAGAACATATATATGAATACGATGACTATGGAAATATTATTTTGGATAAAACATCTTTTACAGTATATACATATAACTATGAGTATGATCATGTTGGAAATATTATTGCAATGCAAGAATATATTAATGAAGGAGATACTACTTCTATTTATCAAGAATATAAACATGAATACGATACAAACGGTAAAGAAGTTAAATACTCTTTTAATGATAATAGTATACCATCCAATATATTTTATTCCGGCTATATATTATATGAATATAATTCTATCGGCGATTTAATAAGAGAAACTCTGTATTCCAGCAATGATGCTGTCCAAGAATGGACTGAATATGAATATATATATGATTAAATAAGAATGTAATATGCTCTTTTTTCAAATTACAAATGTATCTAATCACGGAGGAAAATATCTAATGAAAGAACAGCAAAATCTACCGACAAAGAACAAGAAGAAACGGATTTTACCTGCAATTATTGTCGCTATAGCCATAACCTCTGCCATTATAATCGCGATTGTATATAATCTACCATCAAACCGCCGTGACAGACAACTCGCACTCGCCGAGAAATACATGTCAGAACTCAACTACGAAGCGGCAATCCTCGCATACAAGGCAGCGATAGAAATTGATCCTAAGTGTGAGGATGCTTATATTGAGTTGGTTAATTTATATGTTGCAACGGATGCTTATGACAAAGCAGAAGAAATTATCACATACACCGAGAATAATCTTGATGATGAAATTATATTGAAAATGAGAGAAAAAGCCAATACATTATCAGCCATTGATGCTACTGAGGCGGATAACAGAAATACAAATCAGGAAGAGAGCGAATCCCCTACCGAAGAAATAACATCATCAGAGCCTTATTTGCTGTACATGCAGGCTACAAACTATGATTCGGCTGGTAATGTAACCTCAATAAAAAAAGAGGAATATGATGCGAACGGCAATCTAATCATTGATACCCTATATGATATCGATAATAATATAGTACATCAATACACTTATGACAGTATGGGAAATACTACTTCTGATTCTATCGGTCGACCATGGGAAGAAAAAGTATACAATGAAAATGGTAGGATTGTTCAAATTTTAACACATAAAACGGGAATTGATACCACATTACAATTTTGGAAAGAGTATACTTATGATGAGCATGATAATATTATAAAAATAACAACCTACAACCCCGACAATACTATTCGTGATTATAGTGAGTATATATATGATGAAAGCTACAACCTTTTTCAATATATAGAATATTATTCCAATGGTGTTGTAAGAGCATACCACAATTTCGATGATTCAGAAAATGAAATCAGCAGTACATATTATAATCAAGATGGAACAATAAGCGGCATCAATTATATTTTTGAATATAATAGCAATAATCAACTTATCAAAAAGACAGGCTATTATGCTGACGGTTCTATATATGATTGGACAGAATATGCATATGCTTCTACAGGAAATCAGTCAAGTGTAATTACATATAATAGTGATAATTTAATAACATCCTACTACGGATATGAGTATGATGTTAATGGCAATTGTACTATAGAAGAACACTATACCAATTATAATTCTGAATATGATAATTATTATATAATAAAAAATATCTATGATGAACAGAACAATTTGTTAAAAAGTGAAAGCTTTAACCGCGATGGTGATATTCTTTTTAAAACGGAATATAGCTATGACTATAAATGATGTATCAAAAAAATCCTTATTTACCATTGACAATACTATGATTTAAGAATATTATATAGGTATCAAATGATACCAACGGAGGATTTACAATTTGCCAAATGATACAACATCTCGAATTGAAAGTGAATTAGAAGTAAAAGCATACTTACAAAATCTAAAATATGCACTCAATAACGGTGCCAAAATATCCTTTCAGGCAAGACGGCTTGTCGATGAAAAAAGAGCAGAACAATACACCAACCAGTATACAGTTGATACTTTATTTCCCAATGAGAATCCTGTTGAAGCTCTGAAAAGAGAGGTACTGACGCTTTCCGTGGAAGAATATATTAAGACCGTAAAAGACCGACGTTTTCCTAACAGAAGTGAGATGCGTGAATTTGGCAAGATTTATAATGGCAACAGCGACGTATATATAAAAATCAGAGTTGAACTCCTTGGAATTTATGGCAGTACAACAACATTTGTAATGTCTTTTCATTTTGCAGAAAAAGCTTTTACCCCAGATATGTTTCCATATAGTAATAAATAGGAGGTGTTTTCATGGATATGAAAATTATTGATAGCAAAAAAAGATTATGCACCTGTTGCATGGAAGAACATGAAGTGAAAACAGTACTTATACAAGATACCTCAACATTCAAGAACGTAAAGGTCATTTATGAAGCTGAATATTTCTACTGTGACAATGCGGAAGAATTGTACATGGATGAACAACAGTTACAAAAGAATGATATCCGTCTCAAGAACGCTTATAGGGAATCACAAGGTTTATTGACATCTTCCGATATTATAGCTATTCGCGCTAAATACGGAATAAGTCAAAGTGACCTTTGCCTTCTTCTAGGCTGGGGCGGAAAAACAATCACAAGATATGAGAGCCATCAGGTTCAAGATAGGGCGCATGACACCATATTAAAGAAACTTAGCAACGACCCAGAATGGTTTTTATCATTGCTTGATTACGCAAAAGATGATTTATCCAAAGAATCGTATAACAAGTACATGAAGGCAGCTATGACCCTCTATGAAAAGGAGCAGGACATATATCTGCGAAAAGCCATTGAAGCCAGTTATACACGTTTTAGCGATAATGAAGAATATAATGGAAATACAGAGCTTTCACTTGATAAAGCTGTCGACGTTATACGTTATTTTTCTTCCTCAAAACAGATAACCAATCTATACAAGGTGAAGCTTATGAAAATGATGTGGTATGCCGATTTTCTTTCCTATAAAAAAAGAGGGCATGCAATAACCGGATTGGTTTATCAGGCATTGCCTATGGGAGCTGTTCCTATCGGGCACAACTCAATCATTGACTTAAGAGGCGTTCCTTGTGAGGAAGTAGATTTAGGTGAGACTACCGCTTATCACTTCCAGCTTTCAAATACAGACCTTTTTCCATCTATAAGCGTTGAAGATAAAGCTATTCTTGATATAGTCATTGATAAGCTTGGCAAAATGACCAAAAATGAGATTGTTTCTTTTATGCATAAGGAACAAGCATACAAAGAAACCCTCCCAAGGGATATAATACAGTTCAAATATGCCGGGACTCTCCAGATATAAATTCATCCCATTTACTGTCTTGACGTTCCAGCCCAACAATACTAAAATTATAAGTGCATAATATTATCAAAAGGGGAGCTTTCTATGAATGAGCTTGAAAATCATGCGCAGTTACCTGTAAAAGCAGGAGTGACTTATCCTCTTGCCAAATATACGCACCCATTAAAGCAGTTGGACATCCAGATTATCTATGACAGCATGATACAGGATGACAACGTGCTCCTTCTTGTGATATTCGGAAGCACAGTCAATATGGTGTGCCATTCCAATAGTGATATTGATATCTACGTTGAACTAAGAGATTACAATAATATTCCGGCTATTCCTGATAACGTACTTTCAGATGTCGATTTAATATATGATATTTCCAAAACATCCGGAATATATAGGTCGATAGACAGGGACGGCATTATTTTGTTCGATAGAAGATAGCAAGGAGGACAGATAAACATGTGTGATATCAGATATTTTAAAAGGGCATTGTCTTTATACAAGACTGCTGTACGCGAATATCAGGCAGGGCAGGCTGACGAATACACAATGAACACTGTGGCATACAGCTTACAACAGGTTGTTGAACTGGTTTTAAAATGCCATCTTGAATTTGTGGGTGTCACCGTGCCATCAACGCACGATATTTCCAAATTGGTGCGAATGTGCAAGAACAATGGTGCCTGCATTACAATCACCGAATGGATTGATGACAACACAGAAAAATTAACAGCATGGGAAGCCCAGACAAGATATAACATGGATTTTTTCGTTGAACGCGACAAGGCTGCAAAAGCCCTAAAAATGATTAAAGAGTTTCTGGATATCAATTATGTTTCATATGAGAAATATCCTGAGATTGAATCACAGAAAGATAAATTACTCTCTCTTCTGCCAAAAAATATTCAATTTGAACAAAATGATTTGAATTTATATTATTCTCTATTTAGAAAGCAACTAAAATAACCGTTCCTAAAAATGCCTTAGCCAAATGCTTCGGCATTTTTTAGTACGATTATTCTGATGGAATAACCCAGAGCGAAATCTGCTCAATGTCCTGCTTTCCAAAGCAGACAATCAACTCATCCCTCAAAAAGCTTGAAGCAGACGGCATTATCAGTCTTGTTCCCGGCAGTGACGGGCGGAGTAAGAAGATAATGCTCTCAGCTTCCGGAAAGGAACTAATAAGCAGAACCATCGTAAAGGTTCGACATGCAGAGTATGCCGCGCTCAACGGTATGACGGACGAGGAGAAGGAAGCTCTCATATCGGCGCTCGATAAATTCACTCGTCTTTTAAATGAGGCAACACATATTATCAGAGAGTAATTTATATTCACAATAAGAAATTTTATTAAGTATTTTTAGTTAAAAAGGAGTTAAAACCATGAAAATCCAGTTATCCGACCATTTCACATACAGGAGGCTCCTGCGCTTCGTGTTTCCATCGATAGTGATGATGGTATTCACATCTATATACGGTGTTGTGGATGGTCTGTTTGTCTCTAATTTCGTAGGCAAGGATGCCTTTGCAGCCATCAACCTTATAATGCCGTTTCTTATGATATTCGGCGGTGTCGGCTTCATGTTCGGAACCGGTGGAAGCGCGCTTGTCGCAATGACTCTCGGTGAGAAGAAAAAGGAAAGAGCCAATGAGTACTTTACAATGATAGTAGCGGGAACTGCCATTGTCGGTGCCATAATCTCACTCATAGCCTGTTTTATCATGCGCCCGGTAGCAATATGGCTCGGTGCGGAAGGTGAAATCATCACCGACTGTGTGATATACGGCAGAATAATGATGATATTTAATATTGCATTCATGTTGCAGAATGCCTTTCAGGGGTTCTTTATAACCGCTGAGAAGCCGCACCTTGGTCTTGTGACCACCGTCGCTGCCGGTCTTACGAACATGGTGCTCGATGCGCTGCTGGTCGGTGTGTTAAAATGGGGTGTTGCCGGTGCCGCAATTGCTACAGGCTTATGCCAGGTTGTAGGCGGTATTATCCCGTTGATATATTTTATACGTCCTAACAACAGTCTGCTCAAAATGGTGCGCACAAAGCTTGAGATAAAGAGCATTGCCCGCGCCTGCTGGAATGGTGCCTCTGAATTTGTGTCAAACACAGCTTCATCCATTGTCGGAATTGTATATAATTTCCAGCTTCTTAAATATGCCGGCTCAGACGGTGTTGCCGCAAATGGTGTCCTTATGTATGTCCAGTTCATCTTTATTGCAATGTTTATCGGATATGCCATGGGCGGGGCGCCTATTATCAGCTACCACTATGGTGCCGGCAACACAGATGAACTCAGGAACATGTTCAAAAAGAGCAATATAATTATGGGAATTGCCGGTGTCATCATGGCGGTGCTTGCATTTACACTTGCCGGAACGCTTTCAAAAATATTTGTGGGCTATGACCCGGAACTGTTCGCCATGACAAAGCATGCTTTCAGAATATTCTCGCTTGCGTTCATCTTCAGCGGCTTTACGATATTTGCCTCATCCTTCTTCACCGCTCTGAACAACGGCGGTGTATCCGCGGCGATATCATTTCTGCGTACCTTCATCTTCAAGATGGCGGCAGTGCTTATTATGCCGTTAATCTGGGAGCTTGACGGAATATGGTGGTCGGTTACGATTGCTGAGGTGTTCGCTCTTATCATTTCGGTGATATTTTTGGTGGTTTACAGGAAAAAATATAATTATATATAATGAATCAATCCGGGAGCACAGTATTTTTTGCCCCTGATTTCATATAATAAATTAAAACGGATATTTGCAGTCAACTTAACCGCTGCCTGTAACTCTATTGGCTGTAATCTCGTAAATAATATTTAATTTTTCAGCCGCTACTTGACGTACAGTTTTCTGTACTTTATACTATAAATATAAGAGGTAACTATGTAAGCAACAGAATGTATATACCGCCAAAAGTAATCAATTGAGAATGGAGGTGTTTGTTATGCTGGCTGTAAACTATACGAATCTTCGTGATAATATGAAAACCTACATGGATAAGGTCACCGATGATTGCGAAACAATGATTGTCACAAGAAAAGATAATAAGAATGTTGTCATCCTTTCGGAGGAAGCCTATAATAACCTGATGGAAAATGCCTATGTCATGGGAAATAAGGCTAACTACGACTGGCTCATGGAATCTAAAGCCCAGTTGGAGAACGGAAAAATATCTGCTCATAATCTTTCAGAGGTTAATACTGATGAATAAAATATTTACGGATAACGGATGGAGGGATTATGTCTACTGGCAGACAGAGGATCGAAAGACATTAAAAAAGATAAATAATCTTATAGATGATATTTGCAGAAACGGCAATGTGGGAATAGGAAAGCCTGAGCCCTTAACCGGAAATCTTGTCGGTTTCTGGAGCAGACGCATAAATGATAAGGAGAGACTGATATATAAAATTGATAGCGGCAATGTATATATTCTGGCATGCCGATATCATTACAGCGATACGTAATTATCATTTTTTACAATAGCTCAACATTGCTTGGCTATTGTTCAGTATAGCTTGGGCACTGTTCAACTATGCTGAAATGCCATGAACAGCAGCAGGGGAGATTATAGTATGTCAAGTATAGGAATAATGGGTGGAACCTTCAACCCGATACACACAGGTCACCTTATCATTGCACAGCAGGCACTCACGCTGCTGAAGCTTGATAAGATATGGTTCATGCCGGCAGGTGACCCACCGCACAAGAATAACAGGATATTAGATAAGGACAGCCGGAAGCGCATGGTAGAGCTTGCAATACAGAACAATCCTGATTTTGAGCTGTTCACTTATGAGCTTGAAAAGGAGAGACCTAGCTATTCCGCCATAACAATGACGGAGCTTGACAAGCTGTACCCTGAACATGAATTTTTCTTTATCATGGGTGCCGATTCACTCATCAATTTTGACAAATGGTATCATCCGGAGGTTATCTGTGAGCACACAGCCCTTGTATGTGCCGACAGGAACAATATTCCTGATGATAAGCTTAAGATGGTCAAAAGGCAGCTTGAGGACAGCTACGGCGCAAGGATATATCTTGTCGATACGCCGCAGCTTGAAATCAGCTCCAGCGATATAAGGAAACGGCTTGCAGACGAACCAGCCTCCGCGCGTTACATGGTTCCTGAGACGGTATATGAGTATGTTGTTGAAAACAGGCTATATATGTAGACATTCATAAATATAGAGAATGATTTAAGACAGCTTTAAGAATATCTGATGGGATGTTTTCACTATGACCGTGGAGACGGTTGTTTTACTTTCCAAGGGAGTGGTCGACAAGGATAATTTCAGAAAAGTGAAAGTGGATTTCTCTTTGGAGGATATGGATTTGACTGAGCTTAGGGGCAAATATTCCGAATGAAGATTGGACAGAGTTTACACCACCCAGAGCAGTGACACATTGGATGCAGGACAATAGAAAGAAAGCAACCGATTGTGTCAGATTTTACGATGAATACATAATAGCTCGCTTGGGTTCGATAAAAACAAAAGAAGAATAGTAGAGGAGGACAGCGGCAAATTATGCGTACAGAACAAGTAGAACTAACTGTATTATGCTTAATACATAAAGATGGCAGTTATTTACTGCAAGATAGAGTAAAAAATGATTGGAAGGGCTATACACTTCCCGGAGGGCATATTGAACCGGGTGAATCTATTGTTGAGGCAGTGATTCGCGAAATGAAGGAAGAAACTGGACTTACGATTAAAAATCCACGTCTTTGTGGGGTAAAGCAGTTTCCAATTGATGGAGGGCGTTATATCGTATTCCTTTTTGAAACAGACCAGTTTGAGGGAGAACTTGCTGATTCTGAAGAAGGTAAAATGCACTGGATTAAGGATTCAGACCTTTCAAACGTAAACTTGGTAAATGACTTTGAAGAACTCATTGAAGTTATGTTGAATGATAGCCTGACAGAGTTTCAATATGTTATCGAAAATGATGAGTGGATCATTGTAAAAAAATAGTCCGTACTGATGGTTCAGTTGAGCTAAACGACAAATCCATTGTGAAGGTTATTCCTTCGTGAGATATTTATATTGAGAATGGAGGAAGGAGACTTTTGCTATGGAAAAAATAGGCCAAATTATTTGTACATATCGTAAGCTCAATGGTATTTCACAAGAGGAACTTGCCGGGATTGTAGGTGTATCTGCAGGAGCAGTTTCCAAATGGGAAAGAGAGATTTCGATTGATTGGTGTTATTGCTGAAACTTTGCAAAATGTGCAGGGGAATGTTGACGATATCAGCGAAGCGCAAAGAAAAATGCTTAACATAATTAATGATATTAATGTTAAGCAATAGTTATCAAAAGTTTCAGCATATTCATATTGTCACTAAGTAGTAGCTTTTTGATATAGCGGCGGCCTGTAAATCAGGCTACCGTAAATTATTTTATAAAAAGCAGTGAACCTTTTTCGATTTCACGCGACTATAGGGTGAAGCTTCAAAACAGATATTTTTATCTGTGATAGTAATACAGCATTGGAGGACTCTAATGGAAATAGAAGAAATGTTGGCACAAGCTGATTACTTGATGCATATAGCCGTCAGTAAATGTGATTCCTGGGAGGATGCGCAGGATCTTGTACAAGAGACAATATTGGACGGATTACATGCCATAAGGAAAGGCGTGGATATTAATAATGCCAGAAATTGGCTGTGCACAGTTCTAAACAGAAAATATTATGACCTGTTACGTGAAAAATACCGTAAACCATTAGAATTTTATGGGATGGATTTCGATGTCGCGATGGAAGAAGTAAATAATCAGGCAACAGATGTAGATGAAGATGGATTGACGGAAGAGGAAAATCTCAGACGCTCCGTTGCACATCTGACAAAGCTATACCGTGAAATCGTTGTAAGACATTATTTTCATGGACAGGAAGTAAAGAAAATCGCGGATGAATTATCACTGCCTGAGAACACGGTAAAAAGCCGCCTTAGACTAGGCAGAGATAAATTAAGAAAGGATCTGACTATGGAAAAATATGAAAAGCAGAGTTTTGAACCAGAGGATTTGTGGATTTCAAGCACTGGTTATATTGGATTGGACGACCAGCCGCACTCGTTGGTTAACAATGATAAAATTGCAATGAACTTATTGATTTTAGCATATGAAAAGCCGGTTACGATACCGGAACTTTCGGATGCAATCGGAATATCTACTGCATATATTGAACCTGTTGTAGAGCGCCTTGTTGAAGGCGAACTGATGAAGAAGGTTGGAGATAAGGTATTTACAGATTTTATTATTTACAATCAAAAGGACTCGACAAATACACTAGAATTGCAAAAGAAACTGGCTGGTGACTTATGTGGAGAGATTTGGAAGCATGTTGAAGAAGGACTAAGAGAATTAAGATTATCGGCTTATTATAAGAAGCAGAATTCATCACAAGCTATGAAATTGGAGGGATATTTTGTCTTACATTCTGTTTACAGAGCTGTGATAAGAGTCAGGGATGATGTTGCCGGAAACGGTTCGAAGTATGATTATCCGGACAGAAAAAATGGTGGCAGATGGTATGCTATGGGAACTCGTTATCCTGCAAATTATGATTATGACAAGAGTCCTCAGAGTGAATATGGTATTAGCGGTGAGGCAGGTGGAAACTATGAGAATCTGCTTGGAGCGCGTATGATTGGCTTGTATGATTATGATACGAAAGCTTTGGGAAAAACGCATTCTGCTTATCATTGTGTAGGAAATTGGAGTGATGCAAGAGAGTCAGTAATGAAATTCTTATATGCGGTATATTGTGACAATGAAAGCTTCTTATCCGGTATATTTCAAAAACTTCTCGCAAATATCGATATGTTTATTGAATTGGATTTTGTAGAAAGATCAGCAACCGGAAAATTGATCTTGAACGTTCCGATACTTAGTATGGATGAAAAGAAACAGTTCTATAAACTTATGGGGGCTTATTCTGATGTATTATGTACAGAATTCCACGATTCATTCATTACTATGATAAAAAATCCTGTGATGGTTCCAAAACAGATACAGGCCGATGTGCCGGATTTTCTGCGATACATAAATACCTGCTGTTACTTTCCAAGCGCCTTGATTTATGAGGCGAGGGAGCGTGGATTATTCTTGAAAGGTTATGAAAAGCCAGTTCCACCGGTGATATTGTTTGTTGATGTTGCTGAATAGAAATTGTTATTTTATAAAGGCACATTTTATCTACAACAGTAGGTATAATGTGCCTTTGTTTTTTATCATTTCTTCTTGCCCCTGCCATTGCCTTTAGGAGTCTTAAAAGCATCTGAATATCTTTGAAGAATATCCGTAAAGGTTTTGAATTCATATGGTGATTTCTTTCCAGATTAGGCAATCCTTATTTGCGTAGAGATCAGATTTCAAGCGAGAGTATTTATGAATTTCTTTTACACTTTGATGAATTATATTCTATGGCATCAGAGGTAGAGAGAAAGCAATTTATGCAGACGTTCATCGACCGCATAGATATCTTTCCGGAAAGACGTGAGGACGGTAATTGGATTAAGAATATATCCTTTAAGTTTTATGTTCCGGTTATGAAAGAGGGCAAAGCGCCGGCGAATATCAAGGGTATTACCCTTGATAAAGAAGACAATACAGGTGATTTAGTACCTTTGGGAAAGTTGATGACACTTGAGACATCCTTTTTGTATGGGTTTTTACATTATTAAAGAAATCTGCTTCACAAAACTGTCATCTTGTAATATAATAAGGGACAGGTTCAAAATAAATGTGTGAGGTGAGTATAATGCCATTGACCAGATTTCAGGCTGAAAATTTTACAGTGTTTGAAAATATTACAATTCCTTTCAGCAAAGGACTTAATATTTTAGTAGGAGAAAACGGTATGGGAAAAACCCATATTATGAAATTGGCTTATGCCGCATGTCAGGCATCCAAGCATGATGTTTCTTTTCCATATAAAACTGCAATGCTTTTCCGTCCGGATCAATCCAGCATAGGGCGCTTGGTAAACAGAAATAAAAATGGCAATAATACAGCCAGAATTTCAATAGAATCCGATACATCCAAGCTTGGAATGACCTTTTCCACAAAAACAAAAAAATGGGAGGCTGAGGTCAAAAACGAAGATAAATGGGAGAGACAGATGTCGGATCTTACCAGTGTCTTTATCCCGGCAAAAGAGATTTTGTCGAATGCATGGAATCTTAATGCTGCCGTAAAGATGGGAAATGTCGAATTTGATGACACCTATCTTGACATTATTGCTGCTGCCAAGATTGATATTTCAAGAGGTGTTGATTCATCATCTAAGAAAAAATATTTAGATATTTTGCAGAAAATCAGCAATGGAAAGGTAAAGTTACAGGATGAGCGTTTTTATCTTCAACCCGGAACACAGGCAAAGTTAGAGTTTAATCTTGTAGCAGAAGGTCTGCGAAAAATTGCACTTCTATGGCAATTAATAAAGAATGGAACTTTGGAAAATGGTGCTGTCCTTTTTTGGGATGAGCCTGAGGCAAATATTAATCCCAAATATATCCCTGTATTAGCCGAGCTATTGATTATGCTTGAAAGTGAAGGAGTGCAGATTTTTGTCTCCACACATGATTATTTCTTATCCAAATATATTGAAATAAAACGTACTAAAGAAAGTGCAATACAATATACTTCTTTATATAAAGACGATGAAAATAAAATTCAGTGTGAGACATCGGATGAATTTGAGTTACTTGAACACAACACAATAATGGATACATTCCGCCAGCTTTACAGAGAAGAGATTGGAGTGAAATAAAGTTGAAGATAACCATACCCGAATCAGACATGCTTTTCGGTGAATTTAATGAGGAAGATTTGTTCCATATAGAGAAATCCAATATATATAAGGATATAGGCTCAAACATAAAAACAGTTGAATTTATTTTAAAGCAGAAGAATAACATTATTCTTTTAGAAGCCAAAAAAAGCTGTCCTAATGCCTCCAATAAAGATGAATCTCACAATAAGCAGACAAAGTTTGAGGAATATTATTCATCCATAACAGATAAATTTATTGAATCCCTGCAGATATTTCTCGCATCGATTCTCAATAAACTGCCGGATAATTCCGATGTAGGAACCGCTATCAAAAAAATTGATGATATGAAAGATATTCAAATACAGTTTATTCTTGTAATAAAAAATGCCCATGATATTGCCTGGCTTGCCGGACCATTGGCTGAACTAAACAATCGCTTACTTCAATATCGTAAAATCTGGAAAATAAAGATTAAAGTTCTCAATGAGGAACTGGCAAAAGAAATGGGTCTGATATGTAATTATAAATAGAAATTAGAATCGAGGACAAAAATGGACAACGAACAGATTACACTTATAAAGAAAAACCTTATGAAGAAGCTCACCCCTTCAAGGTACGAGCATACACTGGGTGTAGCATATACGAGCGCCGCACTTTCCATGAGATACGGCTATGACATGGACAAGGCTTTTATGGCGGGACTTCTGCACGACTGCGCAAAGTATCTTTCCGGAGAACGTCTTTTAGAAAAATGTGCCAGGTTCGGTATTGAGGTGAGTGAGGCAGAAAAACGTCAGCCGGATCTGCTGCACGCGAAGGTCGGTGCCTATTATGCCGAATACAGGCATGGTGTTACGGACCCGGAGATATGTCACGCCATCCGCTGCCATACAACAGGCTGCCCCGATATGAATCTGCTTGACATGATAGTGTATGTGGCTGATTATATAGAGCCGAACCGCGACAAGGCGCCGAGGCTTCCTTATTATCGTGAGCTTGCCTTCAAGGACTTAAGGCAGTGCACCTACGAGATTCTTGAAAGCACTATTGAATATGTGCGCTCCAAAAACGGCACAATAGATGATACAACAGTTAAGGCATATGAAAGCCTAAAAGCCAAAATATAATTTACAAGGCTAAATAATACATTTATCCGGAGGTAATTTATGGATTCAAAGGAATTGACGAAAATAATTTACAGCGCCCTTGATGATAAGAAGGGTGAAAATATAAAGATACTTGATATCAGCAAGGTATCCGTTATCGCAGATTATTTTGTGATAGCTAACGGCAGCAATATCAATCAGGTACAGGCTCTTGCAGACAATGTCAAGGAAGAGCTGTATAAGCTTGGACTGGAGCCTAAGAACGTGGAGGGATACCGCAGTGCCTCATGGATTCTACTTGATTATACGGACGTTATAGTGCATGTGTTCTCCAAGGATGACCGATTTTTCTATGACCTTGAGAGAATATGGCGTGACGGCAGGGAAATAGAGGTTAAGGATCTATGAGATTAAGCTACGAAGATGCCATGAAGCTTATCCACAATGCAGAAAGGGCGGGCAGCATCATGGGTGTGGATACCATGCGTGAGCTTATGAGTCATCTTGGCAATCCTCAGGACAAGCTAAAGGTGATACACATTGCCGGAACGAACGGAAAGGGTTCGACTCTTGCGATGCTTTCGACAATCCTCACCACAGCCGGGTATAAAGTCGGACGGTATATCTCACCAACCCTTGTCACATATCTCGAACGGATACAGATTGATGGTGAATATATTTCAGAAAATGCTTTTGCCGGTATCATGGGAGAGCTTGCGGATGCAGTTGAGGCTATGAAGCTGTCTGCTTCAAGGCTACCGACCGCTTTTGAGCTTGAGACTGCGGCGGCATTTCTGTATTTTTACAGACAGAAGGTGGATTTCGTTGTGTTAGAGACCGGTCTTGGCGGTGAATATGACGCAACTAACGTATGTTCAAATCCGCTGTGCTGTGTATTTACGTCAATCGGCTTAGACCACATGGGTATACTTGGGAATACATTGAATGAGATTGCCTCAGTCAAGGCAGGAATCATCATGCCTGGGACAACAGTCATCACCACCACACAGGAAAGTGAGGCGATGAATGTTATTGAGAACAAGTGTTCAGATACCGGCAGCAGGCTTATAATATCAGATTATATGACAGACGCCATGAACATAAGCTACGCCTCATGTCCTTGGGGTGATGATTGTACATGCTACACCCACAGAAGGGCAGGACTTATCAGGCTCAGACTACGCGGAACTTACCAGATTATCAATTCATGCCTTGCAATATCATGTGTTGAGGCACTTATGGACATGGGGTATAATATTTCCTATTCAGACATCAGGGCTGGTATTTATGCTACGCAGTGGTTTGGACGCTTAAGTCTTATCGGCAGCCAGCCGCCATTCTTTGTTGACGGAGCACACAATGAGCCCGCCGCAAGGCAGCTTAGAACATCTGTTCTTGAATATTTTACAACCGAAAGCCTTGGCTGCCGCAGGCTGGTATACATAATGGGTGTGTTCGCAGACAAGGACTATGAGAAAATAATCGAGCTTATGCTCCCTATGGCTGACCATATTTTTACAATAGCCACTCCCGGCAATGTCCGGGCTATGCCGGCAGAGGAGCTTGCGGAGCATATAAACAAAAAGAAAAATATTGCCGAGGCATGCTGTAATATCGAAGCAGCAGTCGAAAGAGCAGTTACTTATAATAACGGTGATGTGGCGGTGCTTGCATTTGGCTCACTTTCGCATCTTAACCGGATAAGAGAGGCATACAACGAATGGATAAGGAAAAGATAAAGGATGGGGTTAAGCTGATTCTTGAAGGAATCGGTGAGGATATATCACGCGAAGGGCTGCTTGAAACACCCGGCAGAATCGCGCGTATGTATGAGGAAATATTTGCCGGGATAGACAAGGACAGAACCGCACAATACAGGGCATCGGCTTCATATCCGGATATTCCGGATAAAAATGAGAGAGCTTCTAAGGATAATGATGAGATAATTGTCCGCGACATCCTTTCAAAAACCTTTGCGGCGCAGAAGGGGCAGCTCATACTCGAGAAGGACATAACCTTCTACTCAATGTGCGAACACCATCTGCTTCCTTTTTACGGAAAGGCACATATTGCCTACATTTCAAACGGCAGGGTAGCAGGTCTTAGCAAGCTTGCAAGAACAGTGGAGGAGTACGCCAAGCGCCCGCAGCTTCAAGAGCGCCTGACCGCACAGATTGCTGATGCTATTATGAAATATCTTCATGCAGATGGAGTCATGGTTGTTATCGAAGCCGAACATATGTGTATGACCATGCGCGGTGTGAAAAAACCGGGCAGCAGGACAATGACCTATGTATGCAGAGGTTCCTTTGAGAACGATAGTGCGGCTGTGGACAGAGTACTGAATATGATAAAATACTGAGCACAATTAATTTCTTTTGTCTCATAAATCATTAAGGAGAATATTTATGCTTATCGGAAATAAGAATTTTGACCTTGAAAACAGTGCCTATGTGTGTGGCATTTTAAACGTAACACCCGATTCATTTTCAGACGGAGGACGTTACAATAATATTGATGCTGCACTTTTTCATACGGAAGAAATGATAAAGGATGGAGCTGCTCTTATAGATATCGGTGGTGAATCCACACGTCCGGGGTACACGATGATATCTGATGATGAGGAGATTGAGCGCGTTGTGCCTGTTATCAGAGCTGTAAAAGCGCGTTTTGACATACCTGTATCACTTGATACATACAAGGCAGGTGTTGCGGCAGCGGGAATTGAGGCAGGTGCAGACCTTATAAATGATATATGGGGGCTTATGCACAACACAAGCACCTCCGATGACGGCAGCATTGTATCGCCAATGGCTGTGCTGCTCGCAAAATCCGGTCTTCCATGCTGTCTTATGCATAACAGGAAATCAGATAAATACAATGACTTTATCACCGATTATCTTGATGATAACAGACTTATCATCGACTGTGCGTTAAAGCACGGCATATCTAAGGAAAATATTATCCTTGACCCGGGCGTCGGCTTTGCCAAATCGCTGGAACAAAACCTGATTGCAATAAATACGCTTGACAAGCTCTGTGCACTGGGTTACCCTGTTCTTCTTGGAACCTCAAGAAAATCCGTAGTAGGGCTCACACTCGACCTTCCAAGGGATGAGCGCGTGGAGGGAACCGTCGCCACAAGTGTTATCGGGCTTATGCGCGGTGCCTCAATATTCAGGGTACATGATGTTAAGGAAAACTTCCGCGCACTTAAGATGGCAGCAGCAGTTATTGGAAAAAGCTTTAATGCATAATATGCATAAATATAATACGTTATACACTCGTACATTAAGTTAGCATGTTTTGACCCCTACATCATTCTATAGAAATATATTCTTCACAGAAGGAGTACTACAAATGGACATAATTCATATAAAAAATCTTGAAGTATTTGCCAACCATGGTGTATTTGAGGAGGAGAATCGTCTTGGGCAGAAATTTATAATAAACGCTGACCTGTATACTGATTTTAGGGATTCCGTTGGACATCGTGTATTCACAGAGGACTTTCAGCAAGCCGGCTACACACCTGAAGACCTTGATTCTTCCATTGACTATGGAATGGCATCTGAAAAAATTGCAGAATTTCTGACAAATGATACCTATGAACTTATTGAGACGGCTGCAAGCAGGCTGGCGGAGTATCTGCTCACAACGATACCGCACTTACACAAAATACACCTTGAAATAAAGAAGCCCTGGGCTCCTGTAAAGCTGCCAATGGAAACTGTATCTGTTGAAATTACAAGAGGCTGGCACCGTGTATATTTATCACTTGGCTCCAATATGGGAGAGCGTGAAATATACCTGCAGAATGCACTTAATGCCCTGCAGAACCATTCCTGTATACGTCTGAATAAAGTATCACCTATATATGAAACTGAGCCATACGGCGGAGTAGAGCAGCAGAGCTTTTTGAACTGCTGTGCCGCTGTCGATACAATTCTCGAACCGAATGAGCTGCTGGATTTTCTTAACGCTGTTGAAGCCGTGAACAACCGTACCCGCGAAATCCACTGGGGACCAAGGACACTTGATATAGATATTCTTCTGTATGATGACCTGATTATGCATACAGAAAGACTCTGTATTCCACATATCGACATGCACAACCGCATGTTCGTGCTTAAGCCGCTCAGCGATATTGCACCTTATGCATACCACCCGGTCAAGCGTGCTGTGGTGCAGGAGCTTCTTGCAGAACTTGAGCAGAATAAAATAGGTAAATAAAATAAGTGAAATCCACTTCAAGATACTACCCACATCTTAATTATAATATATGATTCGGGTGTCAAAACATGTCAATTTAGTTTATGAGTGTATAACGTATTATATTTATGCACAGCTAGCTATATACAGCATGTTTTGACACCTGAATCAATATAGGAAAAGCAATGATTATCTTTTAAGCAAAAAGCCATGAGAACGAAGCTGGTCTGCTCAAAAAAGTGAGCAGTAATTTCATTCTCATGGCTTATAATATACGTATGTTTAATCTACCAGTGTTCTTATAAGACGTATAACCTTTCCGAGTATCTCCACATGATCAACAATAATCGGCTCCATGAAGTCATTCTCAGGCTGAAGTCTGAAATGTCCGTCTTCCGCATAGAATCTCTTGACCGTCGCAGAATCATCAACAAGAGCAACGATAACCTCGCCATTCTGTGCCGTATTAGTCTGCTCAACAATGATATAATCCCCGTCAAGAATTCCCATATTAATCATGCTGTCTCCCTTGACACGAAGTATAAATGTTTCCTTATTAGGAAGCAGATTCGCCGGGAAAGGGAAGTAGTCAGTAATATTCTCAACTGCAAGCAGCGGCTGTCCGGCAGCCACAGTTCCTATAACAGGAATACTTGCGATCTCCGTCTCTGTTCTGAGATAATTAAATGAATCATCCATAATCTCAATTGCACGCGGCTTAGTCGGGTCTCTTCTTATATATCCGTTCTTCTCAAGTGTCTCAAGATGGGAGTGGACGCTGGAGGTCGACTTAAGATGCACTGCCTCACAAATCTCGCGCACTGCCGGCGGATATCCCTTCATAAGTATCTCCTTCTTAAGAAAATCCAATATTTCCTGTTGTTTAGGTGTAATTCTTCCACTTGGCATATAAAATCCTCCTCTATGTAATCGATAAATCCAATTAACCGAAATGATAACCAATATCCTCCGGCTATAAACTGATTATCTTATGTTTCCTCTAAAAACACTACATTTAAAATTGTCGTCAGTTAAATTAGTTAAAACTGTTTTATATATTATATCATAAACTTATCAAAAATGCAAACAAATGTTCAAAATAAATGTTCCGAATAAATGTTCGATTTATATATTGACAAACGCGTGTTCGGATGTTATATTGTACTCACAGGCTAACAAATATATGTTCGATACATTGCATAGGAGGAATCATTATGAAAATAACTACAGCCAGAAATTTCACAGTAGTTGAAGGCGGTTTATCTGTCAATGAGATTTTAAGAAAGAGCCGCCAGGCGGTAGCACGTAGAAAAAGAATAAAGAAGATTAGCATTATATCATTTATTCTGGTGCTCATAACCGTATTTACCATAATCATATTCAGCAATATAGTCCACGCCGGTGATGAGCATGAGGTCGATAATTCCGTGAAAGGCTACACATACATAACTGTATCCCGGAATGACACTCTTTGGAGTATTGCATGTGAATATTCAGATGAACATTATTCCTCCGTATACCAGTATATCCGCGAAGTCATGACCTTGAACGGCCTTACCGGTGATTCCATATATGCGGGTTCGAAGCTTATGATTCCTGTATACACTGCGCCTGATTATTTATAGAATATGTTTACCTCTAATATGTTCCGTTTTTTCAGGCCAGTCCTCCAGGTTACCGCTGACAATGGCGGTGAACAGTCTTGTATGAAAGCCCGGAGCTTCTGAATTAATTTTTTTTATCAGCTCCTTTGTTTCCTCGCGCTTGGTTATGCCATCAGCAGGGCACATATTCTTAACCACCGGAAGCCTATATTTATTGGTAAATCCTATAATATCAGCCTCCGGTACATATATAAGAGGGCGTATCAGGGTGAGCTTCGTCTTGTCCAGATGGCTCATAGGTGAAAACGTATGTATTCTTCCTTCATATATAAGTGACATCAGGAAGGTTTCATTTATATCATCTCTGTGGTGTGCATAAGCTATCTTATTGCAGCCAAGCTCCAACGCCTTATTATTGAATGCACCTTTTCTCAACTTTGCACATAGAGCACATGGATTAGTCTCTTTTCTTATGTTGAATACTATATCATTTATTTCGGTATCAATTATATAATATGGGATATCAAGTTCATGACACAGCTTTTTAACCTCGGAAAAATCCATTCCACCTATCCCTAAATGCACCGTCAATGCATATATTTCAAATTTCTTAGGATAGAATTTCCTAAGCCCACTCAGTGCATAGAGTAGTGTAAGGCTGTCCTTTCCACCAGATATTCCAATGGCAATTTTGTCACCATCCTCAATAAGACCATAATCATCTACAGCCTTGCGTGTATAACTTAATAACCGCTGAAGCTTCATGCAATTTTCCTCCAATAACACATATCATTCATACATATATATTTTTCTGAAACCAATAAAATCTTTCAGATTATATCCTTTATTTTTTTTATAGTCAAGCCTGCCATATTTATGGTATAATGAATACCAGAGCGTTAACAAGTTGACATAATTGATAAATGTCAAATATCAATTATAAACGAAGTTAATAATATATTGAATTTATGTGTTCATATATTTATTACAGACCCTGTGAATCGACAGTACAGCGCACCAATTAAAGCAAGTCAAAAATCACCTGCATTGATGAAAATAAAAAGAAAGGCATTACCATAATGAGCGAAAACTTTACAATACAACAGCTTAACTTTAAATTGCGAAAAGCATTAAACGAACAAAAAATAACAGAGCTTACAGAAATACAGAGTCTCTGTATTCCACAAATAATAGAAGGGCATAATGTATCCGGTGGTGCAAAGACCGGTACCGGCAAGACACTTGCGTATCTTATACCTGTATATGAATATTTGTTGAAGCTGTCTCCGGAAGAGACTCATGATTTTGCATGTGTTATAGCCGTTCCTGCCAAGGAACTTGCATTCCAAATATCCAGACAGATTGACTTACTTTCAAAGAATCTTAGTTTTAGCGCCAAGGCAGTGGTAGCGGTAGGTAATTTTAACATGCAGCGTATGGCAGAATCACTAAAAACCAAGCCAACATTCGTAATAGGAACACCTGCCAGACTCAAGGAGCTTATCTCCTTAAAGAAACTACCTGCACATAAGTGTAAATATCTTATATTCGACGAAGCAGACAAGCTTATAGATAAGGATAATATCCAGCTTAGCATTGATTTAAAGAAATGCTTTTACAGGGATGTACAGACTTTATTTTTTACAGCCACATTTGGTGAGAAGTATCAGAATAACCTTGATAAGACGGGACTTCATATTGTTAAAATATCTACCAGCCGTATTGTATCAACACCAGACACAATCAAGCATTATTATGTTGTATGCATGCACAGGGATAAGAACGAGACTGTCCGCAAGGTTCTAAAGGCATCTAATGCAGCTAAGGCAATTATTTTTGCCAATAAGCGCTACGATATTGATGAGATAACACAGAAGCTAAAGTATCATAATTATAAAGTCGAAGCCTTACATGCTGAGGGCAACAAGTTCCGCAATAAAAACATTGTTAAAGATTTCATAGATGGGAAGCTGCAATATGTAGTCGCATCAGATTATGCGGCTCGCGGAATGCATTTTGATGATGTGGATGTCATAATCAACATAAGTCTTCCTGAGGAATCCACCGAATACGTTCACCGCGCCGGTCGCTGTGGACGTAACGGAAAAAACGGCATGTGCATATCAATCATAACAGATGGCGAAACCAACAAGATCAAAAAATTCCAAAAGGATCTTGCAATCAATATGGTTGAAAGAAGCCTGTATCAGGGCAAGCTGGTTGCAAAAAAATAAAAAGCTGTCAAGGTTATACAAAGCAGTACCAAACATAAAGCACCAATATATAATAAAAACATAAAAAGTGCCGTATATAGGAACATAGCTGATTATAGCTCTAAAATCCATAATATGGCACTATGTTTCTTTTTCGCATTCAACTATTCGTTAAACCTGAGTTTAGCGAATAGTTGTACAGCACTCCACCGACAATAAAATACACAGAAATCAGGTAAAAATATGGCAGAAAAGACATATCATGAACAGGAACGCAACAAATGTATTTTAGAGCTTAGAAGATTGCAGAGTGAACTGCCAAAGTTTCTAAAGGATTACTTTCGCGGCATAGAATATTCAACAGCCCCGCGGACACAGATTGCTTATGCAACCGACTTGAAGACATTCTTTGAGTATATTAAGGATACTAACTCCATGTACAAAAACACAGATATCCACGATATAGACCTTGGTATCTTAAGCAGGCTCAATGCACAGGATATTGAAGAATATCTGGATTATCTGAAACTGTACACAAAAAACGGACATGAGCTCGCAAATGACGAACGTGCCATCAAGCGTAAGCTGTCAGCACTTCGCTCAATGTATCATTATTATCATAAGAACCGTATTATTAAGGAAAACCCTGTCACACAGGTTGACCTTCCAAAAATACATAAAAAACAGATTATACGTCTTGATGATGAAGAAGTCGGTGAATTACTCAATGTTGTCGAATCAGGTGATCATCTTACCAAAAAGCAGTCTGAATGTCACGATAAGCTTAAGGTGCGCGATACGGCTATATTAACCCTACTTCTCGGAACAGGAATCCGTGTATCTGAGTGCGTTGGAATCAATCTTGATGATGTCGATTATATCAACGACAGAATAAAGATTGTCAGAAAAGGCGGTTATGAATCCTTCGTATACTACGGTGAGGAGGTCAGGCAGACGCTTCTTGACTATATGGAGGAACGTAATGAAATTGAACCTATGGAAGGACATGAAAACGCCCTTTTCCTCTCCTCACAGCGGCGCCGCATAACAGTCCGCAGCATTGAGCTTCTCGTAAAAAAGTATGCCTCCACTGTCACCGGAAAGCACATTACACCGCATAAGCTCAGAAGCACATACGGAACCAATCTCTATAAGGAAACCGGAGACATCTATTTAGTAGCCGATGTTCTTGGACACAGCGATGTAAATACGACACGTAAGCACTACGCTGAACTTGAGGAGGACAGAAAAAAGAAGTTCAAGGATGCCGTCACCTTGCGGCATAAAGATAACCAGGATACTTGAGGCCAGGTATAAACCTAGCCTCAATGTTTCTGAAATAAGTTAATCCGCTAATCAACCTTCTGTAACTCAATCTCCAACACACCTATATTCCCATACACATCCGAGGCGCTGAAGCGGATACGTACTCTTACATTCTCCTCTGAAAGCTCATACGTCAATGAACCATCCGCTAGTTTACATAAATCTGTTACCGTAACCATCCCCTTGATGTAGTCCGGATTTTCAATCTGTGCCTGATTTATTTCGGTTATTTCCCTGTTGAGTTCGATAACCGGTGGTGTTGTATCCATAACATGTAGATAACACCTTTTCTCTAAATATGTTCCATAGACATCCGCAGAGTAGAATTTTACCAGGTAATCGCCCGGAAGCAGAAATCCATTTATGTTCATTCCTGCAATCTGTGCCTCTTTATATGCGGACAAATCAACCCTTTCCATAAGATATTTTCCTATATCCTCACCCGATTCGTCCGTAAGCTTCACATCATTAAAAATCACTTTAATTAGTGTACTTCCTGTCTCTGAATCTAAGAGTGAATATGCAACCTGCCCGAACTCTGCAGTTTTATCAGAAACATTGTCTATCGCACCAAGCTTATATGGACTAAACACATAATTTGCCTCATTATCAGTAGGGTCACAGCCATATCCATCCGGAATCTCCGGTAGACTACCCGCTATAAAATATTTAGAATCCATTGTTGAGTTGATAACTGTGTACAAGTCATCATACGATTTTCCGTTTAAAAACTGCTGGTTATACAGCTCACTATCCTGATAGCTTTTACATATAATCACCTCAGCCGTTGATGGTACATTCTCATATATTTCCCTTGCACTTGCCACAGACAATGTAATTCCGCTGCAATCAGAATATTCATCAATTATACTGTCAATGCCTGCATTTATACCAGCACTCCCACCATTTATATCATCACTTTCTGCGTTAATACCGGCATTGCCCACATTTCCACCTGCATTTCCTGCGTTTTCATCCCCTCCTTTTATATTTGAATTATTATTTCTCTCATATTTCTTTATACTTTCATACGATTCCTTCACTATGGAATTATAATTATTGTTTTCCGTATAAAGTGCCGAATGAAATTCTATGCCATTAATCAGTGAATAATACTGAACATAATATTCTTCTTCGTTGTATGTCAACTCTTTCCAGAGCATCTTAGTCGATGCCGACATGGTCTCCTTTAAAACAACCCGATTCATGTTATTCAGGTACTTACTCACGCCACTTCCAATATTACACCCTGCCGCACCTGCAATATCAATAAGCTCACCATCCTGATTAAAGGTACAATATGCTATAGCTCCGTCGTCAACAAATATATATACCTTATATCCGGCAATTGTATCTAAAATATCTCCAGCTGCAGAGGTACCCTGTTGCTCCGTTCTATCTGCTACAAGTGTAGTCTCTTCTGCTATGTTATCCCCATTTGAATTATTATATCCCCGCAATATAATACTGGCAGCAATCAGACAAATTGCTGCCAGCATTACAACAACCAGAATATAATATACCTTATTATTCTTATTATTGCGTATACTCGTAAGGATACTTCTATTCTTCCTGTAATACATAAATCCCTTCACTTTCAAAATCAATACAAAAATTACTCATAATCGAGTCAGATTACGAATGAAATTTCAAATCTGATGCCCGGTTATATCCAACCTCCCAGTTCCGGCAAGTTATATAAATACCTCTCGGAACATGATAACAGAATACGGTGTTAACTAGATTGTACCACCGGCATACTCCTGCTTGGTCTTAATATACTGCTTAAGAAGTTCAACTGTTCCGTCAACGCCTAAAATACTGGAGTCAATACACAGGTCATAGCTCTTGGAATCTCCCCACTTCTTGCTTGAATAATAGTTATAATAATTGGCTCTCTTCTTATCAGTCTTTATGCAGAGATCCTTGGCCTTCTCATCTGTATATCCGTAAAGTCTCTTTATACGAGCTACCTTGGCATCCATCTGTGCTTTAATAAATACCTTTATAGTATTATCATGCTCCTCAAGGGCATAATCCGCACAACGTCCTACGATAATACAGCTCTCCGTATCGGCAAGCTTCTTAATAGCATCAAACTGCGCTAAAAATACCTTATGATTCAAAGGCATATCAATAAATGATGATGTTGAATAGCCCATAGAATATGTATCCATTACTAATGAATACAGGAAACTGTTAGTAGGCTTCTCATCATGATTATGAAAAAGCTCTTCGCACATACCACTTTCTTTTGAAGCCAATGCAAGCAGCTCCTTATCGTAACACTTAATCCCCATATCAGCGGCAAGCTTACGTCCTATCTCCCGTCCTGCACTTCCGTACTCGCGTCCTATTGTGATTACTAATGGTTTACTCATATGAACCGCTCCCTTCATGTATCTGTAAATTCGCAGATAACTCTTTTCTATGCTGTTCATTATACACCAATTTACAGATTATTTCCACCTTTTTTTGTACAAAATAAAGCACATCTGCAAAATACGTTTTTTCCATCCATTTATCTGATAGTATATATTGGAATTCTCAATACTTTTAGTGAAATTAATCCTTAGATAAAAAACAACCCAGAACCGGACTACAAATAAACTCCGGTTCTGAGCTGTTAATTCAACAATCAAAACTGCAATACGTGATTATCAGGTTAATATACCATATTTATCAATTCAATATATTATTTTGCAGCAGCCTTTTTCTTCTTTCCAAACAGTGTATCCCATCCCTCAATAACAAGGAATATGGCAAGCACAACAAGAAGCGCACCGATAATTGTCTGCGCCCAAGGTCCCCAATCAGCGCCACCCTTAGCGATAATACCGATCTGATTCTTGATTGTAAAACACAATGAACAGATTGTAACAACAATCATAAATGCCATAGGGATTAAGAACATCTTATTGTTCTTTCCGCAGTTTGCAAGCCATGCTGCAACAGCTAAAAGACCGATTCCTGCAAGAAGCTGGTTAGCAGCTCCGAAAAGTCCCCATATCTTAGAGTAACCTGTCATACCAAGTGCAACTCCAAGTACAACTGTGAGAATGGTTGCAAAATAAGGATTGACAAGAACCTTCTTCCAGCCACTCTTTACATCCTTCGCAGTCTGTCCCGGCTCAAGCCAGAACTCCTGGAACATGAAACGTGCAAGACGTGTCGCTGTATCAAGTGATGTAAGGCAGAAAGCTGAATATGTAAGTGTAAGCAATGTTCTTAAAATCTTGACAGCGTTAGGACCAAGCCCTGAGTACATATTGGCGATACCACCTGCGAAAATACCTGTAGCTCCGACAAGCTTGGTATCAGGGTTAGCTGCATTGTACTTATATGCATAATTGATAGCGCATACAGTCACAACTGCAAGGACACACTCAAGAAGCATTCCGCCGTAAGCGATAGGTCTGGCCTCCTTCTCCTTATCAAGCTGCTTGGATGTTGTACCTGATGATACAAGTGAGTGGAAACCTGATATGGCACCACATGCAACTGTTGTAAAGAGAACAGGGAACATATACTGTACGCCGTTTCCGTTGTCAATTGCAAATCCCTCAAATGCCTGAAGACCATCAGCACCGCCTAAGTCAGCATGTGATACGAATACTCCGACAAGAGCAACAGCAAGCATGGCATAGAGAAGAAATGAGCTTAAGTAATCACGCGGCTGGAGAAGAATCCACACCGGTGTTACCGAAGCAATCGCAATGTATAATCCTACAATAATCATCCATACCTTGTATGAAAGGTATATAGGATGGAAAGTCATTCCTATTGCCATACATGCGACAATGGCGAGCACACCGATTATAGTGGCAGCACCCATCGGAACATTACGTCTGTATACAAGGAAACCAAAAAGAATAGCAATTACAATAAATAAAAGTGAAACCATTGCAACCGAGGCGTTCGTATCCTTAACTGCCTCACTAACAGCAGCTCCCGCAGCATTAGTTGTACCGAATGTACCCGCAACAATCGATGCGAACGCAGCCACAACAAGGATAAGAGTAAGGTATGCGAAGATAATAAAGAGTCTCTTTGCTCTCTTTCCCATATTGACTGAAATAATCTCACCGATTGACTGGCCCTTGTGGCGAAGCGATGCAAATAATGCACCAAAATCATGCACACCGCCGAAGAAGATGCCTCCGATTAATACCCACAAAACAACAGGAACCCAGCCAAAAATAGCAGCCCCGATAGGTCCTGTTATAGGTCCTGCACCTGCAATAGATGAAAAATGATGTCCCATAAGAACAGGCGCCTTCGCCGGAACATAATCTACACCATCCTCTAACTCATGAGCCGGTGTTGGAGTGTCACTTTCGCCTACACCCCACTGTTTACAAAGCCATCTGCCGTAGAAAATATAACCACAGATAAGGATTGCAATACAGACTAAGAGAAGTACTAATGAATTCATTGTTAACTCTCCTTTTCCTTTTTGTGATAAAATATTTTTTTCATAAATTTCGCTGATGACTTTCCGGAAAAGTTACTGTCGATAATGGAATCATCAAAAACGGCAACAACATTATGATAATCCATCCAACCATGCAGTGAAAAATGAAAACTTTTGTAAATGCGGGTCTTTTTAATAGTGCGAATCACATCTGCATCACATGAATCACATAGAAAAACCGCTGTCAGATATGTATACATGTGTCCCGGACCGACATTCATCCTGTCCATTCCGTCATTATACACATAATCCCTACATTTTTTAAATAAATCCATGGTCAGCTCCGGCATACTAAAAAGATACAGAAACTCTTCGCGGTCTGCCGACCACAGCTCTGCCTTCCGGGATATAACATACTTCTGAGAGTGCTCAAAGAAATCACACCTTGATATGAGAGGATAATCATTCTGCTCTACAGCTTCTATGACTTCTTCATCTGTCCTTCCCTTACCTGCACCGCCCTCACGTATTGCCGATTCTCCACCGTCAAACCTGTGAATATTATAATAAGACCTATAGACTCTCAATAATGTTTCACACGCCTGTGAACGTGTCAGCGAAAATACTTTTTTAGAACGGTGCATAATGTTTCAATCCTTATTTTTTTCTTTCTTATAATTATCAAATTTATTTAAAAAATGATTATTGTAAGAATATCATTTTTATTTAAGGATTTCAATAGAAAATTCATAATTTTTTAAGATTTTATTTTGCACAGTAATTGGGTAAAGTAGTAAGGCAGTGGTGCCTCAAATTCCATGTACTCCCCGGTTCTTGGATGGTTAAAGCCAAGTATTCTGGCGTGCAGGGTCTGTCCCTGAAGCTTATAAGGTGATTTATACGGACAGTACAGCTCATCCCCAAGAAGCGGGTGCCCTATGCTTGCCATGTGGACGCGTATCTGGTGCGTCCTGCCCGTCTCAAGAGTACAGCGGATGTAGGAAAACTTATCGTAGCTCTCTAACACCTCATAATGTGTCACGGCACGCTTGCCATCCTTGACAATCGCCATCTTCTTTCTGTCCGCACTGCTCCTGCCAAGAGGTGCGTCGACCGTACCTGTCATATCATTGAAATGGCCGTAGCATATTGCCTCATAATGCCTTGTGATTGAGTGAACCTTGAGCTGCTCAGACAGCGACTGGTGCGCGAAATCATTCTTGCACACTACCAGCGCTCCGGTTGTATCCATATCTATCCTGTGTACAATTCCCGGTCTTAATATTCCGTTTATTCCCGATAGATTATCCTTGCAGTGATACAAGAGTGCATTTACAAGTGTTCCGGTGTAATGTCCCGGTGCAGGATGGACAACCATTCCCTTCGGCTTATTTACCACAATCAGGTCATCATCCTCATAAAGGATGTCGAGCGGTATATCCTCCGGCTCGACATTGAGTTCCTCCGGCTCAGGAATAACAAGTGAAATGATATCCCCCCGTGCCAGATTATAATTAGCCTTGACAGGCTTAAAAGCTTCATTATTGTTTTTTGCACACTGCACTCGTCCGTCCTTTATAAGCTTTTGAAGCTGGCTCCGTGAAAAAGACGAAAGCATGTCGGCAAGATACTTGTCAACACGCTCCCCTGTATTTTCATTATCAACTTCAACATAGAACGGCTCATTATATTCAAAAATAAAGTCATTCATTATTAAATCCTCAACTCTAAAATAGAAATCTAATCCACAGTCTTTTTGGTCTTATTATTCTTGAATGAAAAGACCCTGCTCATTTCATCCTCATCCTTATATACAAGGACAAGAAGTATAATCGCCGCTATACATGCGACCACAATATAGCAGTCTGCTACATTAAAGATTGGAAAGTCAATCAGTTCAAAATACAGGAAATCCTGAACATAGCCATACACACTTCTGTCAATGCGGTTGCCTATAGCTCCGGCAAACAGCATAATTGCTATGATATTTAACGGCAGCATGCGCTTTGATACCGGAATCCTCTGATAAAGCACTGCAACAATAACTGCAATGATAATCGGAAGCCAGTTGAGAATGACATTTCCGCCTAACATTCCCCATGCCGCACCGTCATTCTGGGTCCATGTAAGTGAAAATACACCATTTATTACCGAGACAGGACCATTTACGCGAAGGCTGGTATTTGCCCAATATTTTGTGAGCTGGTCTATTCCAACCAGTACACCTGCTATAGGAACAGAAAGCAACATCTGTAATAGAGATTTATGTTTTATATTATCCATGATAACCTCATTTCATGTTTATTCATCATAATATTTCTTTTAATGCCTGTGTCATTTCATCGCAGGTCACTGTCCTGTCGATGACCGCATTGCCCAGCTCCCTTAAAAGAATGAATTTCACAACACCCTTCTCCATCTTTTTGTCAGACCTTGACACCTCAAGTACAGAAAAAATATCAAGACCCTCAACCTTGGTTGGAAACCCATACTTTTTAAGCATGGCTCTGATTGCAGCATAATCGGAATCAGTGATGTATCCGCGCTCTTTCGATATATATGAGGCACATATCATTCCAAGTGCAACACATTCGCCGTGGTATAGTGAAAAGTTCATAAGCTTCTCCACCGCGTGTCCCAGCGTATGACCAAAATTGAGCAGGGCGCGCTCACCCTTTTCGGTAGGATCATGGTTGACAACCTCCGCCTTGATTATACAGCTCTGATAGATTGTCTCCATGAGATACTCTGGCTCTAACGCCTTGATATGCTCATAGTTCACATCCAGATAATCAAAATATTCCCTGTTTTTTATCAGACCATGCTTTATAATCTCACCAAAGCCAGAATTGAACAGTCTTGCTGACAGCGTTGAGAGCGTGTCTATGTTCATATATACAAGCTTCGGCATGTGGAATGCCCCGACCATGTTCTTATACTGGTCAAAATCAACTCCGGTCTTTCCGCCTATACTGGAATCAACCTGCGCTAAAAGCGATGTCGGAACCTGAATGAAATCTATGCCACGCAGATAAGTTGCCGCGGTAAATCCGGCTAAATCACCGACTACACCGCCACCGAGAGCTACGAGCATATCCCTTCTCTCAAAATGCTGTTCAATCAGGTATGTATATACTGTACGGACAACATCAAGATTCTTGTTGGCTTCACCCGCCTGAATCGTGAATACATATACATCATTGCCGGTCTGCGCCAATGCCTGCTTTAACGGCTCTGCGTAAATCGGTCCGACATTCGAATCGGTAACTATGCACAGCTTGATTCCGCTGATACCAAGCTTTTTTATCTCATCACCGATTGCTTCAAATCCCTGAGTAATCACAATATCATAGCAATGCTGTTCATTCTTTTTAACATCCACTCTGCGGTTCATCATTACCCTCCATCATACATATAGATTCAATACAACCATGTATCTCCCTTTTTTAGTTTCACTCTTAGTATACATATACCTGAACCTGCCTTTTCCCCGGACGGAAATTATCTCACCCTCCTTAAGATTATATGCATTTGTGGTAACCAGCTTCCCGTTTACAAAGACAAGACCTCCCTCGATAGCCGATACACTATGGCTCCTTGATTCTCCGAATGCAAGGCTTATCATGGCATCAAGCCTTAGAGAAGCTAGCGAACCTGTAATCTCCTTATAGGAAGGTGAGAAATCTTTGTCAAGCACACAGTTACCTGTGCAGCGCACATAATCGTTCCTGACTCTTGTAAGGTTGTCCATAATATATCCTGATATCTTTTCAAGACAAAAAGCATACGCTGCGCCATCAGATATAATAATATCGCCCAGCAATGAGCGTTCAATTCCAAGATTCATCAGTGCACCCAGAAAATCCCTATGTGTAAGGTTATCTGCAAATCTTTTATCTGCTTCTATTTTAATTATGGATACAGGAAGCTGATAATCATAGCCCTCATACGGCAAAAAAACAGCTATCCTGCGCTCAGCATATTCATATCCTCCATCTAAAAGAATACATATACCGGAGAATTCATTCTTAAGACTGTTCAGTATATTCTGTTCGTTAAGATTTAAAAAACCGGAAAAAACCGGAATATTCCGATTATAGCACGTCTTTGCTAAATCGGACAATCTTCCGGCTAAAATCTGCTCATCTTTATTCTTATTATATACTGAAACATCACTGTTAGTTTTTAAATACATATTTAGAACTTCCTGATAAATCAATCGAACCATCCAGCATCTCATCAAAATTTCCTGAGATATCTACACTGCTAGGTGTAATGACAAATATGTAATTCGTAACCTTCTGCAGGTTTCCGTCCATTGCATACACTGAACCGGAGGTAAAATCAAGAATTCTCTGGGCAAGATCTGCATTAAGTCCTTCAAGATTAAGTATAACCGGCATTCCACCTGAAAGTGTATCACATATCTCCTTCGAATCATCATAAGTCTTAGGTCTTATTACACGTAATTCCATCTTACCTGCGCCTCCCTGAATAGACTTCATATGAACTACCTTGCCATAGTTTTTCCTTGGCTGCCTTACTTCCCTCTGTTCTGTCACGTCCTCATAAGAGTCCTCATCGCTGTCCTTCTTAGAGAAGAACCTCCGCTTGGCAGCTCCATCATCCAATTCCTGAGAATCGTCCTCTTCCTCTATTATCCGCTTGCCCTTCTTCGCAGGCTTCTCGCCCCAATCATATCCCTCATCCTCGAAATCATCTTCGTCATCAGTGAGATTCAATTTGTTCAAAATATCCTTAAATACGTTAGCCACTGTATTTTCACTCCTATTGCACATTATAGTTGCGGGCACCGAATATACCTGTACCTACTCTCACCATGGTCGCGCCTTCCTCAATTGCAACCTGATAATCCCCTGTCATTCCCATGGACAGGACATCCATATCTGTATTATCAATGTTTTTTGCTTTCAAGTCAACACATAATTGCTTTAATTTTTTAAAATATTGTCGATTTTCCTCACAATTTTCCACAAATGGTGCTATGGTCATCAGTCCACACACATGAATATTGTGAAGCTTTGCGCACTCTCTGACTAAGTCCCCGGCCTCGTCACAGGATATTCCGAACTTGCTCTCCTCCTCTGCCACATTCACCTCTATGAGAATATCCATAATAAGCCCTGCCCGTGCAGCCTCCTTATCTATAACCTGTGCAAGATGAAGTGAATCCACTGAATGAATCATAGCGACCTTATCAATGACCTGTCTTACCTTGTTAGTCTGAAGGTGCCCTATCAGATGAAAAACAGCTCCCGGCAGTTCTCCTATACGTTCATATTTTGAACATATTTCCTGAACCTTATTTTCACCGAATATCCTCTCCCCGGCATTGTAGGCTGCAAGTAAATCCTCAAAGGGTTTCGTTTTGCTTACAGCAATAAGCTTCACACTATCCACATCCCTGCCGGATTTACTGCAGGCAGTCTCAATATTTTCGTGTACGTTTGAGAGATTCTCTCTTATATAATCATAGTCCATATTCTTTCCTTTCCGTATGCTTAATACATAATCTGATTCTCCGTCACCATATCCGCATTGAGAATAATATGGTCATATATCGACAGCCCATATTTTGTTCCCATCTTTACAATATAATATTCATCGTTTCTATCAAGGATTTCAACCTGCCTGAACTGGCAATATCCCTTATTGACACAATATGCACCTTTCAGAACAGCCACCGTTCCGATTATATATTTCTCATCCGTTATAGTCACCTCATCCTCTGAAGGAGGTTTCACGATGCAGTCACCTATATTAAAATTATCTTTATTGACATAATAATATCCATCAATTTCAGCGTAATATGTCGCCTCAATGAATTTGCGTGTCTGATTTCCCTGCGTGTCATAGGTCAGCAGTATAAAACCTGAGTTCATGTCGTCACCGCCAACACAGCCATATTCCGTCGGAATAGTATAGAATTCCTTTTCGCCTACAGCGCTTACCGGTATCTTAAGCCCTGAGGATATACTCTGTGATATCTCAAAATCGACGAATCTGGTATCCAGAAAATTAACTACATATTTACTCAATGATAACATACCATATCCACCATCTGCTGTGTAAATAATGGAAAATCCTGCATTCATGGTCAGGTTCTGGGAGAGGAAGCGCACCTTCACATAACTCATATCCGAATACTGGTTTATCTGGTTCTCCGTTAATGGGAATACCACCTTCCAATTATCAGAGTCAATACTTCTGTATAATGTATCCCCCACACCGATAAGATCCCTGTTCCGAAGATTGTCCACTGTATAGCTATCCATATTAAATACGGATGCAGAAATACTATTCTCATCTAATCCGAACAGCGAATCTACCATATACGAGACCATTGTTGACTTTGCCGGCTTAACAATATGAACGTTATTGTTTCCTTCTCCTATAAGTGCCTCAAGTCCTGCTACCTTATATTCAGCATTATAACCATTAACAGCGCTGCTTACATTATTCAGCAGATTATATGCCTGGTAAAAGTCAAGGCTATTATAGCTTTTTACATAATTCATAAGCTTATGGCCAATATTGTTAACCGCTGCGGAGCTTATCCCATTGCTTAAAGCCTTCTCTGTAAGTGCTGCTGAAACACTTCCTGTCTCATCGACAATACCTATAATTGTCTCAACTCCGGCACGTTCATTTTCACCCAGAAAATAATTAATATGTCCGGAAACGTCCGCTGTCCGCAGACTCTCATCAAAAAGTATAACTCCCGAAAACGTATTGTCGGAAACAAGCTGACCAGCACTAACCTCGTATGTAAGCACCTTTTCCTTGGTCATATATAGATATAAGCTAATAACAAGGTAAATGAAAATAACTGTCAGAAGCAGCACTCCTACATTAAACCGCGGCATATAATGAAGCTTCACAACATTATTATTTTTTTTATTTGTATTCCTATCAGCCATTTTCCAACTCCAACCATTAATGTATATATATAACTGTATAATAACTGCTCAATTTTCAAATTATAATTCTGTAACAAAATAGTCTTTTTAACACAGCGTTCTGGCACGGCGCTCTGTAAAAGAAGTGTATTTAATACACAGAAAAGAGGTAATCATGAATAACAGAGGCTTTGATTATTTTGCCCTGACGGTTGCAATCATAGGTGCAATCAACTGGGGACTTATCGGATTCTTCAAATTCGACCTTGTAGCTTTTCTATTCGGAGATCTGACTGTTCTTTCCAGAATAGTCTATGCTATAGTCGGGATCTGTGGTCTCTATCTTATCAGTGTATACGGCAGAATCACAAGCTTCAACGAAGCTTAGGTATACACATCAAGCCGCGGGAAAACCTGCGGCTTGATTATTATGCACTGCTATGATGCTCTATTGATTTGCAGCTTTCTCTAACAGGTAACTCATCTGATTGTATAAGCTGTCTCGCGATGGGGCATTGAGTATTACAGAAATAAAACGGTGCCCCGTTGTCTGGGATTCGCTCAAAATAACAAGACAATATCCGGCCGCCTCAGTATATCCTGTCTTACCACATATAACATTTATACCTGTTGGCGCCGAGACATTCCCATTGATAAACTGATTTCCATTAGTCCATGTTGGGACAATGGTATATTTACCCCTTGTGAATGAGGTCGAATACTTAACTGTAGATGCAATCTTCACAAATTCATCATTCTTAATTGCTTCATTAAAAATCAGGTATAAATCATACGCTGTTGTATAGTGCTGTTCATTTGTAAGTCCATGCGGATTGACAAAATGAGAATTCGTGGCACCTATTTCAAGTGCTCTTTTGTTCATTAAATCAGAAAAAGCACTTACTGAGCCTGCAACGGTTGTTGCAACGATTATAGCAGCGTCATTTCCTGAGTTGACAATAGCTCCATATAACGCCTGCTCAAGTGTAACCACATCACCAACTCGGAAATCACATATCCATACATTGTCCTCATCAATCTTGATTGATTCATCTATGGCAGCAAGCTTATCCAGATCAGCATTCTCGAGTGCAACCATTCCGGTTAACACCTTCGTTGTGCTTGCCGGGTAGAGCTTCAGATGCGGATTCTTCTGATATAATACCTCACCCTTCGTAATGTCAACCAAAATAGCAGCCGAAGCAGATAAAACCCCTTCTTCCGTATTAGCTGAACCTGCAGCACTGACTCCAAGCTCCGATGCAAAGCCCTTGGCAGTTGATAAGGATGAACTCAGGACATAATCATACGCAATATTATTTTCAATTGACAGCCCCTTCATCACGGCACTTGTCTCATTCTTACATCCTGTCATCACAGTCATTGCAGTAATGACAAGTGCAAAAAGCCGCAAAAAGCCTGTCTTTCTTCTATTCATTATAATTGTTCCTTATTTTTTTCATTTATTTATACATTTCACGCCAATCAAGATCTCCTCTTTCGAGTGCCTTGATCATCAACTCAGCTGTTGCAAGATTAGTCGCAAAGGGAATATTATGCATATCACATACCCTGAACATATTAGACGCTTCTCTCTCGTCTTCATGCGAGCAGTTATCCGGATCCCGTAAAAAAATAATCATATCAATCTGATTCATTTCTATCATTGAGCATAACTGTTGACTACCTCCAAGCCTTCCTGATAAAAACTTGTGAACACTTAAATTAGTGACCTCCTCAACAAGTCTTCCGGTAGTCTCGGTGGCATATAACTCATTCCGGTTCAAAATTCCCCTGTAAGCAATACAAAAATTCTGCATAAGTTTCTTTTTAGAATCATGTGCTACCAAACCGATATTCATAGTTACCTCCAATATTTACAGCCAGACATAAAAGCCAACATTGCTGTCAGGCATCTTTACTCTGACCTTTTTGTGAAATACTCATTGTCTTACTCTCTGAAGACTTACATTCAGGACAAAGCCCATTCCTCCGAACAGGGATATGAGAGAACTAAGGCCTGTACTGATAAACGGAAGCGGAATTCCTGTATTAGGCAGAAGTTCCGTCGCTACACCAACATTTATAAACACCTGCAAGGTAAGCAGCGCCGCCATTCCTGTACACAGCATCCGCCCGGATGCATCCGGTGCAAATATAGCAGCCAGAAAGCACTCCGCAATTATCAAAAATAACACTCCTAAGACAATACAGCTGCCTACAAAGCCCATCTCCTCTCCGATAATGGCAAAGATAAAATCATTTACCATCTCTCTTGAAAGGTAATTGGCATTCTTCAGGGACTCAGTACTATCATTATAAAGTCCTTTCCCATATAATTTTCCGGAGCCTATAGCCAGAACAGAATTATCCTGCTGGTATCTTGCATCATCATATTCATCCGGATAGAGAAATGCGTTGATTCTATTCATCTGATAGTCATCTAACAGCTTCTGTTCAGGCTGCTGTATATATATTATTGCAGCAGCTGCAACAGGTATAAAAACAGCGAGAATAATTCCTATTTTTTTATAGCTTATGCCTGCCGCAAACACCATAATTATGGTGAGTCCTGTCACGAGAATTGTGGTCGATAAATCCGGTTCCTTTTCAATCAAAAGCAGAGTTATTCCCGCCAATCCGGCAGTAACAATAAGAAACCACCATTTAGATATCCTCTCTTTATTAATTGTGAGGAACTTTGCGAGAAATAAAATCGTGAAAATCTTAGCAAATTCTGACGGCTGGATAGTAAGTCCGTCCGTAATATCAATCCATCTCTTAGCTCCATGGTGACTGGAGCCTATCAATAGAACTGCCGAAAGCAGTCCAACATTAAATACATAAATCAGCCAGTAAAACTTAAGTATCCATCCATAATCAATAAGAGATATCACTATCATGCCTGAGAAACCGATAACCATTCCGATTGCCTGCTTAAAAACAGCCCTGTTGTCCGAGCCGTCATTGGCACTGCCTATTATGGCAATGCCAAGACCACATATCACCAGCAGCAGTAATATCAGACGAAAATTGTAATTCTTCAGCTTGTATGTTTTAAACTTCGCTAATGGTAAAAATTCATTGCGTCTAGTGGTTCGGTTTCTGTCCATTCTTCATATCCTTAATCGGAATATTGGCAAACAATGCCGGAACACTTCCGTTGCCCCCATCTGATTCGGTCTGAGTAATCTGAATATCCAGTCCGCTTGCATCAATTTCCATATATTTTGAAATCACGGCGATAATATCATTCTTAATTGCTTCCATAATATCCGGAGAACAATTCGCACGATCAGAAACAAGTAAAAGCTTGAGACGGTCCTTAGCTACATCACCTGAGGATTTCTTTTTGAACATATCAAATAAGCTCACTATATCATCCCCCTATATTATATTATATTCTATTTCGATGAAAATACGGATTTCAGCTTGTTCCAGAAGCCCGACTTCTCTGAAAGATCAAGGAGCGGAACCTCCTCACCCATAATTCTCTTGCATATGTTCATATAAGCCTGTCCGGCGAGTGTATCATTGCCTGCCAGTGGTTCACCATTATTAGTAGAAATAACAATATTCTCATCGTCAGGTACCGCACCTATAAGGTTGATTGAAAGAATATCAACAACATCATCTATTGACATCATATCACCCTTCTTAACCATATCCATACGGATACGATTTACAATCAGATCGCTTCTCTTAAGGTCATTAGCCTCCAATAAGCCGATAATCCTGTCGGCATCACGTATTGCTGAAACCTCAGGAGTAGTCACAACAAGTGCTCTGTCGGCACCGGCAATTGCATTCTTAAAGCCCTGCTCTATTCCTGCCGGACAGTCAAGGATTATGTAGTCAAACTCTTCCCTGAGTTCATCCGTAAGAGCCTTCATCTGCTCAGGAGAGACACTTGTCTTATCCCTTGTCTGTGCGGAAGGAAGAAGATAGAGATTAGGATATCTCTTGTCCTTAATAAGTGCCTGCTTATATCTGCAGTTTCCCTCTACAACATCAACAAGATTGTATACTATTCTATTCTCAAGTCCCATTACCACATCAAGGTTACGAAGGCCTATATCTGTATCAATTAATACAACTTTCTTATTAAGCTTTGCAAGACCTGTACCTACATTAGCAGATGTAGTTGTCTTGCCAACGCCACCCTTACCACTGGTGACAACGATAACTTCACTCATACATTTCTCCATTCCGCCGCATAGCAGCTCTTTTTTTCTCTCCCTATCAGAAGAAACCATAATATTATTATGATTGTTTTTTCTAATAATTGCAATATTTTTTTGAAAATATTTATAATCTTATATCCGAAAGAACATTTTTGTCCAGTTTTTCTATATAAATATTATTGTCATCCACAAAAGCAATCTTAGGATCTACTGTCTTACTCGGTTTAAGCTGCACTGAATCGCTGCTTCTTGCAATTACATCGCCTATCCTTATCTGCATAGGCGCCATCTCGAGTGCAACCACAAATGAATCTTGATTTCCGTTAGCCCCTGCAAAAACCAGCCCTTTAAGGCTTCCTAACACTACGACATTGCCTTTAGATATAACCCTCGCGCCAGGATTGACATCGCCGAGAATGATTATGCTGCTCTCCGACTCTAAGACCTGTCCGCTTCTTAATGTTCCCTTATAGAACTGTCCTGTATGCGTTGACAATTCCTCAAGTTTTTCTTCAACGGCTTTCTTATAATAGTCGTCCCTCAGCTTATCATTATCCACCACACAGATTATGTTCAATTCTGAGTTCTCAGCAATGATATCGAGAATCTCTTTTTCCTCGTCCTGTGTCAGCTTACGTCCTTCAAAAGTGACTGCCATATTGGCCTTATCAAAAAACTTGGAGGCTGAACGAAACTTCTCTGCCAAGGACACCTTCAACTCCGCAAAGGGAATATTCTCATCCATCACTACCACTATACCATGCTTGTTTCCTTTAATTATAACTGAATTATCCATAATATCTTTATAACCCACCTTTCAGGATATTTACTCTACTATTGTTAAAGCTCCGTTCACATCTGCATAGACATGTGAAGGAATATATGAATCATAATAAGAAGATAATGTATAAAAGGACATTATACCGGCATTGACAGCCGCATAACCGTTAGGAATCATAACCGCTACCGCTACCTCAGCATTATTGTATGGTGCCCAGGTTATATAGTTAGCATGTGAACCTCTGTTTTTATTTTCCTCGGCAGTACCTGATTTACCTCCTACCGCCACAGGAAGATATTTGTCAAAAAGCTGTGTGCCTACCGCACTTCCCAAAATAACATTACGTCCGCCCTCATACACGGAATCCCAGACCACACTGTCAAGCTCAACTTCATTCGCAACAACCGGTTCAAACAATTCTATGACATCTCCATTGCTGTCAACCACTTTGCTTATTACGCTTGAGTTGTAAACTGTTCCTCCGTTTCCAATAGTAGAGGTATATCTGGCAAGATTGAGTGCAGTGTAAGCATGATTTCCCTGTCCGATTGTAGACGCTATGACAGATACATTTGAGGGATTAGGTGTTGCTTCGGAAATCTGTATTCCCGTCTTGGTAGCAATTCCAAGTTCCTCTGCATACTTTTTTAATACAGCAAGTCCCTTTTCTGCATTAAGGCTCCCATCAGGTTCAGAAGCAAGCCGGTAGCCGACCTCGCAGAAGAAATAGTTACACGAAACTCCTATCGCCTGCTTAACATTGATCGCTCCATGGTTGTTCGGATAATACCAGCATTTCAGATTAGGCTTTACCTTGTCAAATATACCTGTATCCGTTATCGTCTCATTCGGTGTTATTACACCTTCCATAAGCCCGGCAATAGCTGTTGCAATCTTGAATGTGGATCCCGGTGCAATTCTTGTCTGCGTCGCTCTGTTTACAAGAGGTGTTGACTTATCGGCAAGAAGTGAAGCATAATAGTTAGAATCTATTGAACCTGAGAAATTATTGATGTCATAGCTCGGGTAAGTGACCATTGCAATTATGCTTCCTGTCTGTGAATTTTCCAGAACCACCGCACCTGAGCAAGGATCCAGAGCCAGCATAGCAGGGGTAATGTTCAACTCATTAATCTGATTTATAATATAATCGTAAGGAGACAATCCATTCGCTACGGCATCATAATCACCCATGGTATAAGGAATGCAATTCTGCTCCATCAAAAGGAGACAGGTTTCTCTCCCTGTAATCTGTCCACCCTGTACCAGATACTTTATCACGAGCTTGTCAAACGCATCGTTATTCTGAAGCTCCTCCATAGCGTAGCTGAGCATGGCATCAAGTACATCATCCATTGTAGGATATTCGTCCTCTACATCCAGATTATATATATTGACCCAGTCTTTTGCAATAGCATTATATAAATAATCGGTAAGACTTATTTCTCCGTTTGTCCATGCAGCTGACAGCTCATCCGTGGAGCTTATGGCGTCACTGTTTAATATGCCTCCGTTCAAAAGTATGGAACGCACATTCCTTATATACTCCTGCATTTCCTCGGAAAGAGACGAAAATGCCGTTTTAGTATTATGAAGTTCATCATCGATTGCACTTATAAGCTGTCCTCTTCTCTCATCAAAAACAGAATATATGGATGCCGCTGCACCTGCCTCATGGTTTTCTTTCAGCATATCTATTGAAATCGTATTATTATCAAACAGAGCAAAATATACATCTTTTATCGGGATAACTACAACATCACCTTCCTCGGAGCCAACACGGTCTGAGTCTGAATTCACAATTCGCGTTATAAGAATTTCCGCAAGTCTTCTTTCGAGCAAATCATAAATTTTCTGTGTAAGCTTAACATCTATTGTAAGGTATATGTCCGAACCTGTAACAGGTTCTTTTTCGTCAATAATCTGCAAAACTCGACCATAACTGTCAACAAGCACGGTCCGGCTGCCCTTAGTACCATTTAAAACCTGTTCATAACTCTTCTCAACACCGGACTTGCCTACAACATCACTTGCCTGATATGATGGATCGTCCTTCTGAAGCTCAGCCAGTTCGTCGGCTGATACCTTTCCGGTATATCCTATAAGATGCGCAATATATTTTCCATAATTGTAGCATCTCACATATTCATCTTTCACAGTAACACCTATAAGCCTGTCAGAATTTTCAAGAATGGCTGCCATTGTCTCCTCAGAAACATTTGTTGCAACTGTGAATGATATATATCGCTGATAGGCATGCGCCGCAAGATTTGAACGGACATATATAATCTCAAGTACCTCTTCATCACTGTACTCATCACTGATATTATAGTAGCTCTTGCTCTTTAATACATCAATAACATCTGCAGCCGTTGCATTTCTTTCCTCATCTGTGAGCTGGCTTATGTATTTATGTCCGTATATATCCCTTAAGTATCTTAAAAGATTGTTTCCCGATTTCGTGAATTCAAATTTTCCATATTTATTCAATCTTATCGGATAATCTATTGTATAGCTGTCTCCATTCTCCTGTATTATGTCATACATCTCCACAATAATCTGATTAAGCTGTGTATTCTTTATTGCGGTGGAGCTGTCCTCAATAATAACAGAATATGCAAGCTTATTGTACGCAAGCAATTCTCCGTTGACATCATAGATATTTCCTCTGGTGCTGTTAAGAACAAGTGTTTTTTCGGATTTCTGGGCATAATTGACCTTATATTCATCCCCATGGATAATCTGAAGGTTAAATAGCTTATATATAAGAATTCCGAAAAGAACAACAGAAAATATAATCAGCGGCAGCAGCCTCGAGCGCAGAATATTTTTCACATAGTCCCATATTATTTTTAAATCCTCTTTAAACACTGGTTACAGTCCTCCTCTTTTTCGACTGTTCTACCTTTCTGGCTATAAAATAGATAAAAACATAAGCCAGAAGTGTTATCAATACGGTATATATAACCTCCGGTATAATAATCCGTCCAAGGTAATATGATAACCGGAGCTTATTCTGAAGCAGAAAATAGAAAACATAATACAAAAATTCATATACAAACGTACTGATGGCGACAAGCCACATAGGAAGCATAAGCTCCTCCTTTACATAATCCTTGTAAAAAAAGCCATTCAATGCACCCGCATACATATAGACCAATGCAGTAAAGCCGACTCTTCCTCCCGCCATCAGGTCAAGTAAAAGTCCCGCAAAAAATCCCTCAAGAAGTCCCATTCTGCTTCCCATCGTAAATCCTGTAATACATGTGAGCATCAGAAGAAGGTTAGGTCTTATTCCCGCAATCTCTAAATATGTAAAGGCGCTGACCTGCAAAACGTATGTAATTAAGATAGATAAAACACAATATAATACTTTTTTCATGCCAATCCTCACTGCTCAGATAAAATAATCTTTCTACACAAAAGCTTAAAAGTATGCTCACTTGAAAAAAGCTACTTTTTCTTGAGCTGCATAATCACAAGCACCTCTGTCAATCTCTCAAAGTCGACTGCCGGAACCAGATATCCGGACTGGGTAAGACTGTTAGCATCCTCGGTAATATTTTTTACATAGCCTATCAGGATTCCCTGAATATATTTATCACTGATATTTGATGTAACAATCATATCACCGTCAGAAACATCCACATCCTTCTGCATGTATTCAAGATGTATATAGCCACTGTCCATCAGCTCTAAGTCACCTCTTACGTTACAGGTATCTGAGGAAGTGACAAGCATACCTGTAACATTGCTGTTTCCATCAATTATGCTCCTGACAGTTGCCGTATTATCTGTAACATCCGTTACAATACCCACAAGACCATTGCCACATATAACATTCATATCAACAAGTATGCCGTCCCTGCTTCCCTTGTCTATTGTAAATGTTGAAAACCAGTTTCCTGAACCTTTTCCGATAACGCGTGCGGCAACCTTGTCATATCCCGGGATCTTATTATCCAGCGCATACAGCTCACGAAGATTATTTAATTCTATCTGATCCTGTACAAGAACAAGATTCTTTTCCTTCACATTGTCAAGTTCTGCCTTAAGCTCTTCATTCTGTTGTCTCAGTTCATCAATCGTCGCAAAATAATCTGCCCTGTCTGTAAGCCACAGTCCCATTCCATTGATGCCCTTCTGCAACGGTGTAATCACATAAGAAAGCACATTCTGTACAGGTGCAGTAAGCTTGTCGGTAAAAAAAGACACAGCAATCAAAGTAAAACACACTACTGTAAGTGCTGAAAGAATAAATTTCTGTGACACATGTAACTGCGGTTTCTTATCCATAACACTCTCCCATTACGCTTTAATCATATACCTTCTCTTTTGGAATCATGGCAATCTCTGCAAATGCCGGATCCTCAATAATAGTCTTTATGCCTCTTACCACACTTTCTCCCGGATTGTCTGAAATAACGACATGGAGTTCTGTCTCATTATTGATAAGGTCTGCCAGATGCCTTATTCCTGAAGAGCCACCTGTAAGATGGATTCCCGTATCAATTATATCCGAGGCAAGCTCAGGAGGTGTTCTCTCCAGAATCATCTTTATTGAGTCAATTATGGAATGTATAAAGTCAATCATGCATTCATATACAGCTGTAGATGAAATCTCCTGTGACATAGGAAGTCCCGTAACAAGGTCTCTTCCATATACACTTACAAACTGCTCCTCCATAGGTACAGCGCTGCCAAGCTTTATCTTGATATATTCCGCCGTCTTTGCACCGATAACAAGATTATATCTTTTGCGGACGGCACTTATAATCTGTTCGTCAAGCTTATTTCCACCGAACTTAACAGCACGGCTGATGACAATGCCCCCAAGGCTCATAACGGAAATCTCCGTTGTATCAGCTCCGATATTAACCACCATGACGCCCTTGGCGCTGTTGACATCAACGCCTGAACCCACGGCATCCGCAACAGGCTTATTGATAATCATAATCTTCCTGGCCTTTATCTTAGAGTCCCTTATAAGCTCTAAAAACGCTCTCTTTTCCACCTCGGTAATCTCAGTGGGTATGGCAATATAATAATCTGCCGGCATTATCCTGCCGCCCTTGCTCATCTTCTTTATGAACTCTGTGACAAGCAACTGCATATTGGCAAAATCGGCAATCACACCGTATTTTACCGGAAAAGTAACCTGGATTGAACCCGGAGCCTTCTCATGCATTTCGTACGCCTCGTCTCCGACTGCAAAAACATCTTTTTTGTGTGCTATGGCGATAATGTTCTTTTCATTCAAAATCTCATCCCTGTCACTACAATAAATCTTAATATTGCTTGTCCCTATATCAAGGCCAAAAATACTCCTAGCCATATATATTCCTCCATTCCCTGCGACGGAGCACACTATTGTATCAATCCGTCATCTTTCATACTGATATATGTATTATCACCAATAATTATGTGGTCAATCAGTGAAATGCCAATCAAATTGGCAGCATTGAATATTTTATTCGTCGCCACAATATCCTCACGGCTTGGAGCCGGATCCCCCGTAGGATGATTATGAACAAGAATAAAGCCTGTGCTGTCACGCATCAGAGCCTCACGGCAAATCTCCCTCGGCGGCATAAGGGTGCTGTTGACGGTTCCTATACTCATTACCTTCTCATGGATGAGCATGCATTTGGTGTCTAACAGAAGGATTCTTAACTGTTCCTGCTCTAAATGTCTCATGTCCTCCATAAGATATTCGACCACCGCTGCCGCTGAATCCAGACATGGCCTGCGTGCACGTCTCTGGCTTGCCATCCGTCTCGAAAGCTCACATATAGACTTAAGCTGCACTGCCTTTACCCTGCCTATTCCCGGAAGCTGTGCCAGCTCCTTGACCGAGAGCCTCTGCAAACCTATAATTCCCTGCCCCTTTGTCTCTCTCACAAGAGCTGAGGCAGCTTCCATGCAGCTATGTCTCTTTGTGCCGCTTCTTATTATAATCGCAAAAAGCTCCTCATCACTCAGACTTTCAAAACCGTAAGCTTCACTCTTTTCATAGGGAAGCATTATGCTGCCGTCTTCATTAAATTCCTGATTATTTTCCATCTCAGCCTCCATTCCGGCTGAAAAGATATCCCCATTAGAATTTAACACAAATCGGAAACTTTTACAATTCCTTTATCAACAAGTTGCTGAAGGCTCTTAAGAATACCGAAGCGTGCATGGTTCCATGTAAGACCACCCTGAAAAAATGCTGTATACGGCTCGCGTAATGGACCATCAGCACTAAGCTCGATCGACGCTCCGGAGATAAATGCACCGGCTGCCATGATAACCTGTGAATCATATCCCGGCATATCCCAAGGCTCCGGTACCGCAAAGCTGTCAACAGGTGCCGCCGCCTGAATACCCTCGCAGAACGCGATAAGTCCCTCGGCGCTTCCCATCTCAACCGCCTGTATTATATCGTATCTCTCCTCTTTTCCATCAGGTATGACCCTGTATCCAAGCTTCTCATATAGATTAGCCGCATAGACAGCACCCTTGAGTGCCCCGGCTGTAACCGTAGGTGCAAGGAAAAAGCCCTGATAGAACGCATGGTTCACTCCAAGCGTGGCACCAAGCTCCCTGCCAAGTCCCGGAGCAGTAAGTCTATACGCTGCCTGATTTACATATTCTTCCTTACCTGCAATATAGCCTCCTATCGGTGCAAGACCGCCACCCGGATTCTTTATGAGTGAGCCGACGACCATATCAGCTCCAACATCTGAAGGCTCAATCGTCTCAACGAACTCTCCGTAGCAATTATCCACCATGCATATAACCTCAGGCTTTATCCCCTTTATAAAGCTTATAAGCTCTCCGATTTTCTCAACCGAAAGTGTAGGTCTGCTGTCATAGCCCTTAGAACGCTGTATTGTTACAAGCTTTGTCTTTTCATTTATAGCCTTCCTTATACCGTCAAAATCAAAGCTTCCGTCTGGCAGAAGGTCAACCTGTCTGTAGCTTATTCCGTACTCCGCAAGCGAACCTGGACATTCTCTCATTCCGATTATTCCCTGGAGAGTATCATACGGCTTACCAACCGGCGATAAAAGCTCATCCCCCGGTCTTAAATTTCCGGCAAGTGCAATTGTGAGTGCATGTGTTCCACAGGTAATCTGTGGTCTTACAAGCGCCGTCTCCGTGTGGAATACATCCGCATACACCTGCTCAAGCGTATCTCTTCCCATATCTGTATATCCATAACCGGTACTTGAACCTAAATGTGCCTCGCTCACATGGTTTTTCTGCATTGCGTTCAGAACCTTGAGCTGATTATATTCAGCAACTCTGTCTATCTTCTCAAAGCGCCCGGCAAGCTTCTTCTCCACACGCATTCCATAATCTAATACCTCACTGCATATTCCCATCTCCCGGTACATGCTGTAAATTTCATCTGTAATACTCATCTTTACTCCATTCTTGGGACACCGGGGTCTGACCCCTGTCCCAGTTCCGGGACAGGGGTC
>OAUU01000136.1_pt1 | contig 80557 bp, 65 predicted proteins | sample 1501381 | NCBI WGS metagenome assembly OAUU01 (sample SAMEA2580057, study PRJEB22360) | human gut metagenome | reverse complement strand
GGCTAGTGTGGTCCAGCTTCGCTGGACACACAACGTAAATGAAAGAAAAACGGTATGAACAAATATTATTTTCTTTGTGAGCTATGGAGATAGGATTCTAACAATCTTGGGAAGCACTGCTTCTCAAGATTGTTGCTCAGAAGCCTATCGGAATGTCCAGCGAACAGAAACATAATATTTCGTTTATACCGTTTTTCTTTTTCATTAACATATAAAATTCTGACTTGTGAAAGGACGCTTATATCTGCCCCTCACAACCTATAAAAGCACCACAGAATCTGCGACACTACGTCAATTAAATTCCGGTTTACAACACGCTTTCACGGATACGGTCGCACAGTCCACTATAGCGTTTCTGCTGTGACGTGTTCTGGATCATCTGATTGAAGGTTGTATCATTTCCAACGAGTGTGACGCATTTTCTTGCCCTCGTCACAGCCGTATATAACAGATTCCGGTTCATGAGCATTGATGGTCCACTGAGCAAAGGGATCACAACAGCCGGGTATTCACTTCCCTGTGATTTGTGAATGGTAATGGCGTAAGCTAGTTCCAGCTCATCCAGAAGCTTGTAAGAGTACTCTACTTTTCTTCCCTCATCAAATTCCACGGTCATCGTCTCTGCAAAATCATTGATCTCCGTGATGATTCCCATATCACCGTTGAAGATTCCCATTCCTTTATCCACAGTGAGACCAAATTTTGTGCAGATTTCCCACTCCAACTGATAGTTGTTCTTGGTCTGCATGACTTTATCCCCCTCGCGGAATACCATATCGCCATGCTCTTTTTCCCGCTTTGATTGATCCGGCGGATTGAGATACTGCTGGAGGATCCCATTCAGTCGTTCCACCCCCAGAAGACCTTTCCGCATAGGTGTAAGCACCTGAATATCATACGGTGTTGCATCCACGAATTTCGGCAGTTTCTGCTTTACTAACTGAAGTACCACATTGATGATGATATCTGCCTCATATCGCTTCAGAAAAAAGAAATCCATGCTTTTATTATCCAGGGAAACCTCTTCCCCACGATTGATCTTATGTGCATTCACAATGATGTCACTTGTCGACGCCTGACGAAAAATTTTTGTCAGCATAACCACATTGAATGCTTCCGACTGGATGATGTCCTTTAACACGCTTCCCGGTCCGACACTTGGAAGCTGGTTGATATCTCCTACAAGGATCAGTCTGGTTCCCGGTGCGATCGCTTTTAAAAGAGAATTCATCAGTGTTATGTCAACCATCGACATCTCATCAATAATCACAAGGTCCGTTTCCAATGGATTCGTTTCATTACGTTCAAATCCGGCACTTCCTTCCATGCCACCATTTAATTCCAGCATGCGGTGAATCGTCCGCGCTTCAAATCCGGTTGTCTCACTCATTCTTTTTGCGGCACGTCCTGTTGGCGCTGCCAGAAAAATGTCCATGCCTTCCATCTCAAAATATCGGATGATCGTATTGATCGTAGTTGTCTTACCTGTACCCGGACCACCTGTGATGACCAAAAGACCGTTTCGTACCGCCTCTTTTACCGCCTGCACCTGATGTTCATCCAACTGCATTCCTGTCTGTTTCTCAATGTTATGGATCCGCTGCTCTATCTCTGCATCTGCCACATCATAGGCAATATCCAGTTCCCGGAGCATTGTTGCCGTATTTGCTTCCATATAATAAAAAGAAGCTGAATAAATCTGCGTCTGCTCTCCCGACTGCTTCATAATGATTTTCCGTTCAATTGACAGATCCATATAATTTTTTTCGATGATATCTTTGTCGATTCCCAACAATTCACTTGTTTTTGCTGTCAGTTCCTCCTGTGGCAAAAAGGTATGCCCCTCACCGGACGCCTGAAGCAGTGTATACAATATACCGCTTCGCACACGGAAATCAGAATCCGTCCGTATTCCTGCCTTTGCTGCAATATCGTCCGCTGTCCGGAAACCAACTCCCTCGATATCATCTGCCAGCCGGTACGGATTCTCTTTTAAGATTCCATACACTTCCTGTCCATATTTATTATAAATTTTTACCGCAAGATTCATAGTAATTCCAAACTGCTGTAAAAAGATCATCGCCTGCCGCAGGTCTCGCTTTTCATTTACCTGACTTGCAATCTCCATTGCCTTCCGCTCGCTGATTCCTTTTACTTCCGCAAGCCGCTCCGGTTCTTCCTCAATGATCCGGAATGTATCTTCCCTAAACCTCCGCACAATACGGGCTGCCATTGCAAGCCCGATTCCCTTGATCGCACCCGATCCAAGGTAGCGTTCGATCGCCTCCTGATCTTCCGGCGCCTTCTCTTCAAAGCTCACCACTTTAAATTGTGTGCCATACGTCGGATGATCGGTATAATCGCCAGTCGCCTCAATATTTTCCCCTTCTGCGATCGTCGAAAAAATGCCGACACAGGTGATCTCATCCTCGCCGCTCACCAGATTGAGTACTGTATAACCATTGTCCGTATTGCGGTATATGATATGCTCCACATATCCTGCTAATTTCTCCATAACTTTCTAATCCATTTCTTTCTATCTGAAACCAAATGATTCGTAAAGTAAAAAGCTGCCGCATTAAGAAATAATCTCTTAAAGCGACAGCCTGTGATTCTTAATTTCTGTCATTCATACCAGACACTGTCTGAGTCCTGCTATGAATGGTATCGTTCTATGTACTCTGATCAATCAATATTATAATTACGTTTCATCTGCTCATACAATGACTGTGTAAAGTTACCACCAACCTGATCAATGAGTTCGTCTGCAATCTTTTCCACTGCAAAATCCATCGTATAATCTGTCATTGTGGATAATGATGCATCTTTCTCCTCATCATCCGGGAGTAAATTCTTTTTTACCTCTTTTATGACTTCTTCTACGAAATAAGATTCAAAATCTTTGCAAACCTGCATCAGTTCATCCGCAGATGTGTCGGAAGATACACCGTTTAATGATTTTTTCAATGCATTGGCATTGTAATTGGTTGTTGCATCTGTATTGGTCGTATTCAGCATGGATGCCATGCTGTCAATTGACATACTCATATTTTTTCAGCCTCCTGTAGAATGTAAAAAACTAACGTTTCAGGTTATTTGCCTGCTCTAACATATCATCGGATGTTGTGATCGCTTTTGAGTTTAACTGATATGCACGCTGTGCCACGATCAGATTTACCATCTCATCTGCTACCTGTACATTTGAGCCTTCCAGATAACCCTGATGGATTTTACTTCTTGTGAGGTTCGCATTGGTTGCTTCATTAAGTGCTGCCCCGGATGCATTTGTCGCTCTCAAAAGATTAGATCCTGCTTTTTCCAAGCCTGCAGGATTGTTAAACTGGCTGAGGCCAATTGTCCGGTTCATACTTACATAAGCACCCGCATTGTTATAATAGCCAACCTGACCATCCGTTGTCACTACCGCCTTCTCAGAATTGACATTATTCGGAAGAACAATGGTGTTTCCATTGGAATCCAGAACCGGATATCCATCGGTATTGGTAAGGGTTGTTCCTGTCGGACCAATACTCCAGTTAAAATTACCATTTCTGGTATAGTAAGTTGTCCCATCTGCCCCTCTCACCTGAAAGAATCCATTTCCTTCGATTGCAAAAGCAGATTTGCTCTCATCCTCGAGCAGCGCACCCTGCGTATAGCTTGTGGTGTTGGACGCAACTCTTGTTCCAAGTCCCACCTGCGCTCCGATTGGTTTTTCCTCACCATTTGCACTTGTCGTTCTGGTCTGAATGGTCTGATATAACAGTGATTTAAACTCTGTCTTCTGGGATTTAAATGCTGTTGTATTGACATTCGCAATGTTATTTGAAATATTATCTACGTTGGTCTGCTGCGCTCTCATTCCGGAAGCTGCAGTATAAAGTGCTCTCATCATAGTCTGATTTCCTCCACCTGTACCTTATATTATACTTTTCCCACCTGATTTACGGTCTTGTCCAATGTCTCGTCTACCGTATTGATCACTTTCTGTCCTGCCTGATAAGCTCTTGAGATAGTGATCATCTTTACCATCTCATCCACAACGTTCACATTAGAGCCTTCGATACACCCCTGCTGCACCTTTGCATCAGAAGCTGTGATCTGTCCTCCATCCACAAGATCATACAGATTCTCACCATACTTGGAAATATAATTATAATCATCAAAATCAACGACGCCTATTCTTGTAACAAGCTGGTCATTCTGATAAATATTCCCTAACTCATCAATGGTAATCTTCGCATTCGGATTTAACCGGATTCTTGCATTCGGATCGGTATTCTGTGCACCCGCCTGATTCAACACATAATCGCCATCCTTTGTCACCAGATAACCCTCTGTATTCACGGTAAAAGCTCCATCTCTTGTATACTTCACAGAAGTTTCCCCTGCTTTATTCGTAAAAGCAATTGCAAAAAATCCATTTCCAGCCAATGCCACATCTGTCTCATTGTCCGTCACTTTGATACTTCCCTGATCATAATTGGTATAAGTCTCACCAAGGTGCACACCCATACTGATCACACCAAGTTTTTTATTCAGGCCATAAGAAGAGGTATCCTTTATCTTAATTGCCAGTTCATCCGCAAACGTCTGAGATGTTGTCCCTTCTTTTTTATAGCCATTTGTGTCTGCATTTGCCAGATTATTCGTGAGAACATCTAATCTCTTCTGTTCATTCACCATACCTGTATATGCTGTATATAAGCCTTTGATCATATATTACACCTCGCATCAATCGTTGTATATCCACCTGTCAGTCACGTTTTATCCAATATTGTATTTCGGTCGATCTGACAGAAATATTAGCTTAATCGTCATCACGTTTTCCAGATAAAAATTCTACATATTTTCCTGTACCAATCGCAACACATGTCATTGGATCATCTGCTGTCATAGTATTGATTCCGGTCCTGTCCTCGATCAGTTCTTCCAGACCGCGAAGCAATGCACCGCCGCCGGTAAGTACGATACCGCGGTCTGCAACATCGGCAGCAAGCTCCGGTGGAGTTTTCTCCAATACAGAGTGTACTGCCTCGACGATCTGCAAAGTAGGCTCGCGCAGCGCTTCCTCTGTCTCCTCTGAAGAGACCGTTACTGTCTTTGGAAGACCTGTCACCAGATTACGTCCACGCACATCCATCGTCTCATTCTGTGCTAATGGGAAACATGTTCCAATCTTAATCTTGATATCCTCTGCGGTCCGCTCACCGATCAGAAGATTGTGTTTCTTTCTCATATAGCGGACGATTGCCTCGTCAAAATCATCCCCGGCGATCTTGACTGAAGTACTCACAACTGAACCGCCCAGAGAAATGACAGCGATATCTGCTGTACCGCCACCGATATCTACGATCATATTACCACAAGGTCTTGCAATATCAATTCCGGCTCCGATAGCTGCTGCGATCGGCTCCTCAATAATAGAAACCTCTCTTGCTCCTGCCTGATAGGTCGCATCCTCAACGGCTTTCTTCTCAACCTCTGTCACACCACTTGGCACGCAGACACTGATTCTTGGCTTGCGGAATGTTTTCTTGCCAAGAGCCTTCTGAATGAAATATTTGATCATCTTCTCCGTAACTGTATAATCCGAGATAACGCCCTGACGGAGTGGTCTTACAGCAACAATATTACCCGGTGTTCTGCCGAGCATTAATCTCGCCTCTTCCCCAATGGCTTTGATTTTATTTGTATCACGGTCAAAAGCGACAACAGACGGTTCTTTTAATACAACCCCTTTGCCCTTGATATATACTAATATACTTGCGGTACCCAGATCGATACCAATATCTGTACTCATCATAATTATGATATTCCCCTTTCTGGAATTGTTTGGAATGTATGTCAATATTTTCCTGTATGAGATATACGGAAATACATTAAAAATCACTTTTTTCTTCTGCACTATTAAAATAAGAAGTACGATACTACTCCTATTTTTACATATACAATCTTATTATATACAAAAAGTTATATTTTTCAAAGTTTTTTTTCCAGAAAATCCTATTTTTCAAGAAAAATAAGATTTTTTTAATAAATGATGCTTCATAAGATTTTTTTTATTTTTTCATCACAAAATGGTCACATTTTCTTTTTATATTATAATAGTACTAGCTAATATGACTTATTAAGTCGGCTAATATAATTTTTCATAACTCATGCTTCTTCGATATCTACGGATATCGGAGGAGCACTCCCCGAAATTTTAAGGTGTCTCATGCGAGACACCTTTTTTGTTATGACGACCGCTAATCAGCGGTGTATCACATCTCTGTCCATTGCAGCAGAATGTACGCTAAGCATACATCCTGCTATCTACTTCTTAAGATATTTTTTTACATACTGTCCGGTATAGGATCCTTTCACTTTGGCAACTTCCTCCGGTGTTCCTTTGGCGATCACAGTTCCGCCGCCGTCTCCACCTTCCGGTCCCATATCGATGATATAATCAGCGGTCTTGATGACATCCAGATTGTGTTCAATGACGACTACGGTATTACCTCCATCTGAAAGTCTGCGCAGAATCTCGATCAATTTGTGCACATCTGCGAAATGAAGCCCTGTTGTCGGCTCATCCAAAATGTAAATGGTCTTACCTGTGCTACGCTTGCTGAGTTCTGTTGCAAGTTTGATACGCTGTGCTTCACCACCGGACAGTTCCGTAGATGGCTGTCCAAGTTTTACATAGGAAAGTCCCACATCATATAAAGTCTGGATCTTGCGTTCAATGGACGGCACGTTCTTAAAGAACTCCAATGCTTCCTCCACTGTCATATCCAGCACATCATAAATGTTTTTTCCTTTATATTTTACTTCAAGTGTCTCTCTGTTATACCGCTTTCCTTCGCACACTTCACAAGGCACATAGACATCCGGCAGGAAATGCATCTCAATTTTGATAATTCCATCCCCTGAGCATGCCTCACATCGTCCGCCTTTCACATTGAAGCTGAAACGTCCTTTTTTATATCCTTTTGCCTTTGCATCCGGTGTTCCCGCAAAAAGATCGCGGATCATATCGAAGACACCGGTATAAGTCGCCGGATTTGAACGCGGCGTTCTGCCGATCGGCGACTGGTCAATATCGATCACCTTGTCCAGCTGCTCCAGTCCAAGGATATCGTCATGTTCTCCCGGAATGCACCTTGCACGGTTTAAATCCCTCGCCAGATGTTTGTACAAAATCTCATTTGTCAGCGAACTCTTTCCAGAACCCGAAACACCGGTAATGCAGGTCATAACGCCCAACGGAATATCCACGTCGATATTTTTTAAATTATTTTCCCTTGCGCCCTTGATCGTTAGAAAGCCTGTCGGTTTTCTGCGCTCCTTTGGAACCGGGATCTGGATTCTTCCGCTCAGATATGCCCCTGTGACAGAATCCGGGTTCTGCATGATCTCTTCTGCAGTGCCGCACGCAACCACTTGTCCACCATGTGAGCCGGCTCCCGGTCCGATATCCACAATGTAGTCCGCCGCCCTCATCGTATCCTCGTCATGTTCCACAACGATCAGCGTGTTGCCAAGGTCTCTTAAATTCATCAATGCCCCCAGAAGCTTATCGTTGTCTCTTTGGTGCAGTCCGATCGACGGTTCGTCCAGAATATAGGCAACTCCCACAAGACCGGAACCAATCTGGGTTGCAAGACGGATACGCTGTGCCTCACCACCGGACAGTGTTCCTGTCGCTCTCGACAATGACAGATAATCCAGTCCAACCTCATTTAAAAATCCCACTCTTGCACGGATTTCTTTTAAAATCTGGTCGCCGATCAGATGCTGCTGCTTTGTGAGTTCCATCTGATCTACAAACGTCTTAAGATTCTTCACCGACATGGAGGTCATCTCATAAATATTTTTGTCCGCAACCGTTACTGCGAGGGATTCCGGTTTCAGACGCTGTCCATGGCAGGATTCACACGGCGTGATGCGCATAAACTGTTCATACTCTGCTTTCATCGTCTCAGAGGAAGTCTCACGGTATCTTCTCTGCACATTGCGGATCAGACCGTCAAATGCGACATCATACACGCCCTCACCGCGCTGTCCTTTATAGCGTACTTTCAGTTCTTTTCCGTGTGTTCCATTGATCAAAACATCTTTTATCTCATCCGGATATTCCCGGAACGGTGTATCCAGTGAAAAATGATATTCTTCCGTCAGCGCTTTTAAAATCGCATAGGTGAAGCTGCTCTTATCGGTGCAGGACTGCCAGCCCATCACCTGGATTGCCCCCTCCGAAATGCTCAACCTCTTATCCGGGATCATCAGATCAATGTCAAACTCCATTTTATATCCAAGTCCAAAGCAGGTCGGACACGCACCAAACGGATTGTTGAAAGAGAAACTTCTCGGCTCCACTTCATCGATACTGATACCGCAGTCCGGGCATGAAAAACTCTCAGAAAACTGAATTGGTTCTCCATCGATCACATCCACGATCATCAATCCGTCTGCCAGCTGCAGCACATTCTCAATGGAATCTGTCAGTCGTTTTTCGATCCCCGGTTTTACCATAAGACGATCCACAACAATCTCGATGTTGTGCTTTTTATTCTTCTCTAACTTGATCTCCTCAGACAGTTCATAGAGATTTCCATCTACAACGACACGGACATAACCGCTTCGCTTTGCCTGCTCGAAAAACTTCTGATGCTCTCCTTTTCTTCCTCTGACCACCGGTGCTAAAAGCTGGATCTTAGTACGCTCCGGCAGCTCCATGATCTGATCGACCATCTGATCGACCGTCTGTTTTTTGATCTCTTTTCCACACTTTGGACAATGTGGCACTCCGATCCTAGCGTAAAGCAGCCGGAAATAGTCGTAGATCTCCGTGACCGTTCCCACCGTTGACCTCGGATTCCGGTTTGTGGATTTCTGATCGATGGAAATTGCCGGAGAAAGCCCTTCGATTTTCTCAACATTTGGTTTTTCCATCTGTCCTAAAAACTGTCTTGCATAGGAGGACAACGACTCCATATACCGTCTCTGTCCCTCCGCATAAATTGTGTCAAACGCAAGAGATGATTTACCGGAACCGGAAAGTCCGGTCAGCACAACAAATTCATCTCTCGGAATATCCACATCAATATTCTTCAAATTATGTTCATTCGCACCGCGTATCTTGATGTATTTGCGGTTCTCTGATGTTTTCATATATCTGCACCCTTCTATATTTTATTAAGCAATTGCCCTTCCACCTTATTATAAATCCTGAAGCATTGTTTTCAATTGCAGCATCTGGTCGCGGTATTCTGCTGCCGCCTCGAAGTTCAGATCTGCCGCTGCTCTCTGCATTTTCTTCTGAATATCTGCGATCAGCTTCGTCAGTTCCTCCTTGTTCATGGACTCCGGATCTTTCTTGAAGTTCAGTTCCTCCTGTGCCACTTTCTTAGATACACTGATCAGATCACGGACAGACTTCTGGATTGTTGTCGGTGTGATATTGTGTTCCTCATTATATTCCTGCTGGATCCTGCGTCGTCGTTCTGTCTCGTCGATCGCATTGCGCATGGAATCCGTAATCTTATCCGCATACATGATGACATGTCCCTCGCTGTTACGCGCCGCACGTCCAATCGTCTGGATCAGGGATGTCTCAGAACGTAAGAATCCCTCTTTGTCTGCATCCAGAATCGCCACAAGTGTGATTTCCGGGATATCCAGGCCTTCCCGGAGCAGGTTGATTCCGACCAGGACATCAAACACATCCAGACGCAGATCACGGATAATCTCTGCACGCTCCAGAGTATCAATATCCGAATGCAGATATTTTACACGGATACCGAGTTCTTTCATATAGTCCGTCAGATCTTCAGCCATTCTTTTGGTCAGGGTTGTGATCAAAACCTTATGCTTCTTTGCCGTCTCTTTATTCACTTCTCCGATCAGATCATCAATCTGTCCCTCTACCGGCCGGACTACCACCTCAGGATCAAGCAGACCGGTTGGCCGGATAATCTGCTCTGCACGGAGCAACTCATGCTCATCTTCATACGTATTTGGTGTCGCGGAAACAAAAAGCATCTGATCAATTTTACTCTCAAACTCTTCAAAATTCAAAGGTCTGTTATCTTTTGCAGAAGGAAGCCTGAATCCGTAATCAACAAGCGTTGATTTTCTGGACTGGTCACCCGCATACATTCCTCCGATCTGTGGAATCGTAATATGCGACTCATCCACAATGATCAGGAAATCGTCCTTAAAATAGTCCATTAATGTATGTGGCGTTGCTCCCGCCGGAAGTCCTGCAAGATGTCTGGAATAATTTTCAATGCCGCTGCAGAATCCTGTTTCTTTCAACATCTCAATGTCAAAATTGGTTCTCTCTGCGATACGCTGTGCCTCCAGCAGCTTGTCCTCTCCCTTGAAATACTTTACGCGCTCTTCCATTTCCGCTTCGATATTCACACAAGCCTTCTGAATCTTTTCCATCGGAACAACATAGTGTGAAGCAGGAAAAACCGCAAAATGTTCCAGACTGCACTTGACCTCCCCGGTCAGTACATCAATCTCCGTGATCCGGTCAATCTCATCGCCGAAAAATTCTATCCGGATCGCCGTATCGCTATAGTTTGCCGGAAAAATCTCCACTGTATCACCGCGCACCCGGAATGTACCACGGTGAAAATCCATGTCATTTCTTGTGTACTGGATATCGACCAGTGCACGGATGACCTCATCTCTGTCCTTCTCCATTCCCGGACGCAAAGAAACCATCATTCCAAGGTAGTCCTCCGGGCTGCCCAGACCATAGATACAGGAAACCGAGGCGATCACGATCACATCTTTACGCTCTACAAGTGCCGCCGTGGCAGACAAGCGCAATTTATCAATCTCCTCATTGATTGCAGAATCCTTGGCAATATAAGTGTCCGTCTGTGGCACATATGCCTCCGGCTGATAATAATCGTAATAGGAGACAAAATATTCCACTGCATTCTCCGGGAAGAATTCCTTGAACTCACCGTAAAGCTGCGCCGCCAGTGTCTTATTGTGCGAAATGATGAGAGTCGGCTTATTCAGCTGTGCGATGACGTTCGCCATCGTGAAGGTCTTACCGGAACCGGTCACACCGAGCAAAGTCTCGAACTGGTTGCCTTCTTTGAAGCCTCTTACCAGTTCTTCGATCGCCTGCGGCTGGTCACCGGTGGGCTGGTATGGGGCATGTAATTTGAAGATTTGTTGTTCCTTTTGCACAAAAATCACCTCCGGGGGTTATCTTAATAAAGTATGGTATATTTTCTGAGGGAATATACGGACGAATGTCTCTTAAGAATATAACACAATTTTGAAAATTTGTATAGGCTTTATCCGAACATTAGTTCTGATAAAAATATAGAGCATTCAGACTCTTGTGAATCTAAATGCTCTGCACATTTTATTTCTATTCTGCAAATCTTCCACAGCACTGTTTGTATTTCTTTCCAGAACCGCATGGACACGGATCGTTTGGATAAATCTTTGCTGCTGCACGTTTCTTCGGTTCAGCAGGAGCTGAATCATCCTTGTTCGTTCCGGTTACTTTTGCAACCTGCTCACGTTCTACTTTCTGTTCAATCTTCACATGATATAACAGGCGGATCGTATCTTCCTGAATATTGGCTGTCATCTCATCAAACATATCGAATCCTGCCATCTTGTACTCAACAAGCGGATCTCTCTGTCCATATGCCTGAAGTCCGATACCCTGACGAAGCTGATCCATGTCATCAATGTGATCCATCCATTTTTGGTCAATCACTTTCAATAAGACAACTCGCTCTAACTCACGGAACTGTTCCGGTTCAGGGAACTCTGTCTCTTTTGCTTCATATAACTTCACTGCTTTCTCTTTCAGGAGATGCTTAAGTTCCTTGTTATTCCTGATATCAGCAATCGTTTCTTCCGTTATAGGTTCCAGAGGAATGATAGGAAGCAGTAACTGATTCAATTCATTTAAATCCCACTCATCTTTTGGAATCTCAGAAGAAATGCAGGTATCTACACAACTCTCTACGCGGTCTGTGATCATCTTGAAAATCGCATCTCTCATGCTCTCTCCATTTAACACGCGCAGACGCTCTTTGTAAATAATCTCTCTCTGATCATTCATAACCTGATCGTACTCCAACAGATTCTTTCGGATTCCGTAGTTATTAGCCTCAATCTTCTGCTGTGCTTTCTCAATGGCAGAGGTAAGCATCTTGTGCTGGATCTGTTCATTTTCCGGAACACCAAGTGCATTGAACACATCCATCAGTTTATCAGAGCCAAAGAGTCTCATCAGATCATCTTCAAGCGAAATGAAGAACTGTGATTCTCCCACATCTCCCTGACGTCCGGAACGACCGCGAAGCTGATTGTCAATACGTCTTGATTCATGACGTTCCGTACCAATGATCTTTAAACCGCCTGCTGCTCTTGCGTCGTCATCAAGCTTAATATCCGTACCACGGCCTGCCATGTTTGTCGCGATCGTAACTGCTCCATGCTGTCCGGCACCTGCTACGATCTCAGCCTCCAGTTCGTGGAACTTCGCATTTAATACAGTATGAGGGATTCCCTCTCTTTTTAACATGCCGCTGAGTAACTCAGAAGTATCAATGTTGATCGTACCAACCAGTACCGGCTGTCCTTTCTCATGTGCCTTCTTCACTTCCTCGACAACTGCACGATATTTTTCTTTCTTGGTCTTATATACGGCATCATGATGATCGATACGCTGGACCGGTTTATTGGTCGGGATTTCAATAACGTCCATACCGTAAATATCACGGAACTCCTTTTCCTCTGTGAGTGCTGTACCAGTCATACCGGCCTTTTTGTCAAATTTGTTAAAGAAGTTCTGGAATGTGATCGTTGCAAGCGTCTTGCTCTCACGTTTTACTTTTACATGCTCCTTCGCTTCGATTGCCTGATGAAGTCCGTCTGAATAACGGCGTCCCGGCATAATACGTCCGGTAAATTCATCAACGATCATAACCTCGTTATCTTTTACCACGTAGTCCTGATCGCGGAACATCAGATTATGTGCTCTCAGAGCAAGGATCACATTGTGCTGGATCTCAAGGTTCTCTGCATCTGCAAGGTTATCGATCTTGAAGAACTGCTCAACCTTTTTCACACCTTCCTGTGTCAGGTTGACAACTTTGTCCTTCTCATTGACAACAAAGTCTCCTGTCTCCTCCTGTTCAATTCCCATGATGGCATCCATCTTGGAGTACTCCGGCACATCCTCACCACGTTTTAACTGTGTTGCGAGAATATCGCACGCTTCATATAGCTTGGTGGATTTACCACTCTGACCGGAAATGATCAGTGGTGTTCTCGCCTCGTCGATCAATACTGAGTCGACCTCATCGATGATGGCATAATGCAATCCACGCTGAACAAGCTGCTCTTTGTAGATTACCATGTTATCTCTCAGATAATCGAAACCAAGTTCATTATTTGTAACATAAGTAATATCGCAGTTATATGCTTCCCTGCGCTCATCGTTCGTCATGGAATTTAACACGACACCTACTTTCAGTCCAAGAAATTCATGAACCTGTCCCATCCACTCAGAATCTCGTTTTGCAAGGTAATCATTGACGGTTACGATGCAGACACCTTTGCCTTCCAGTGCATTCAGGTATGCCGGCAGTGTAGAAACAAGTGTCTTACCTTCACCGGTCTTCATCTCTGCAATACGTCCCTGGTGAAGAATGATACCACCGATAATCTGTACGCGGTAATGCTCCATGCCAAGCACACGTTTTGCTGCTTCACGAACCGTTGCAAATGCTTCCGGCAAAAGGTCATCCAAAGTCTCGCCCTTTTCCAGACGCTCTTTATATTCTTTTGTTTTGTTTCTTAATTCTTCATCGGAAAGTTTCTGCATAGAGTCACGATAAGACTCTACTTTGTCAACAAGCGGATAGATTCTTTTCAGCTCTCTCTCGCTGTGTGTTCCGAAGATTTTTGTCAATGCTCCCATAAAAACTCCTATTCCTGTCCCGGCTCTGTTATTTGAAAAATTTCTGCCATTTATGCAGAAACCTCGCACGATATCGCTATTGTAACACTTTTTAGGCTTCACCACAACAAAAATAGGCGTAAACGATTTGTGAATTTTTTATTAACTGAAAATTATCCTGTCGGATTTATGTATACATAATTTAATTGCCGTCCTCCGCAGCAAAACAGCAAGTGTTTTACTGCTAAGCCAACAGTAACCCTCCGCAAACAGATATCTTTATTTTTTTATATTATGTACATATTTTTAATTATAAGCTATAATTCTATTGCAAGATGATGAAGATACTCTTATCCCCTATTATTTATGAAAGGTGGTGTTCTAATGACTTTACCACAGGAAAGAATCTATACTACAGATGATATTTATAACCTCCCGGATGGGGAACGCGCCGAACTGATCGATGGTCAAATCTATTACATGACTCCACCCACACGCAGACATCAGCTTATAGCCGGCAATCTCTTTACCATCATTAACACCTATATAAAATCAAGAGGGGGTTCGTGTGAGCCATATATCGCTCCATTTGCCGTTTTTCTAAATGCAGATGACAAAAATTATGTTGAACCGGATATAAGCGTCATCTGCGACAAATCCAAACTCACAGATAAAGGCTGCAATGGTGCACCAGATTGGATTATAGAAATAGTATCATCTGGCAGCAGACGAATGGACTATTACACAAAACTATTCAAATACCGTACTGCTGGTGTTCGTGAATACTGGATTGTTGATCCAGACAAAAAACGGATTACTGTATACGATCTGGAACATGGGGATATTGACGAATACTCATTCTCAGATACGATTAACGTAGGAATCTATCCAGATTTATGTATCGACTTTAACAATATAAACAACTAACTCATGCCCCGGTATAACATCCGGGGTATTTTGATTTTCCAAAAAAAGAACTTGTCGAACACTTCCGGGATGATATATAATGTATGGAATCGTATCATCAAAAGAGGAGGTCTGCATATATTATGAAGTATGTATACAAAACAAAAGGTACATGTTCCACTCTGATTGAGTTGGAATTAGAGGGAAATATTGTTCACAATGTAAAATTCACCGGTGGATGTAATGGAAATCTTCAGGCAATTCCAAAGCTTGTGGAAGGTCTTACCGTTGAGCAGGTAGAACAGAAAATCGGTGGAATTTCCTGCAATGGACGCGGAACTTCCTGCGGAGACCAGCTTGCCAAAGCCTGTCGCGAAGCCTATGAAGCAGAGCAGAAATAAACCGGAGTTTCACTAGCATAGTGTCGCAGATTCTGTGGTGCTTTCTTAGGGCTTGAAGGGCAGATATAAGCGTCCTCTCGCAAGTCGTGATTTTATAGGTTTATGAAAAGAAAAACGGTACAGACGAAATATGATGTTCCTGCTCGCCGGGCATTCCGACAAGCCTCTGAAGAGTCTTGTCTCCATGGCTCACAAAGGAAATCATATTTGTCTGCACCGTTTTTCTTTCATTTACGTTACGAATGACTTGCGAGAGGACGCTTATATTTGCCCAATCAACATCATGAATCGCACCACAAAATCTGCAATTTACGTTATGGAACTCACGGTCAGGGGATGAGTGCCTATATTGGGTTCTGCCGCACGTAATCTAGAATGACGGGTTTTCACAACTTATCTTCTAATTGCTCTCTGCGTCATTTTCCACATCATTTTTCCCATATAGAGCGGATAACAATAACATAATTTCATTTGTAATGATTGACTGAAAGAATGACAGATTACGAATTTCTTTGACCAAACATGATCAGCAAGTCCCTTTCCTATTTTTTCAGCATCGGCCATAAATTCTTTGGGTACGGGAAGTTCTGAAGAAGATGCTGTATTTGTAAGTGGCGGGTGCATAATATGGAATGTTATTCCATAATCTTGGTTTTCAATCTCAAGACATTTGGCAAGAGATTCTATTGCACCTTTTGAAGACGCATAAGGTGATATATTACCGAAGCCTGTAACCCCAACACCGGAACTGGTAAATATGATTCTACCCTCTTTCTTCTCACGCATAAATGGGAGAATTAATTTTGAAAGTCTTAATGCTCCAAAATAATTGACATCCATTACTTTTTTGTATACTTCGTAACCTGTATCTTGCTCATTAGCAAACGTACAAAGGCACGCATTGTGAATTGCTATATCTACATTTCCAAATTCTTTGATTGATTTTTTTATGCCCTCTGATAATGAATCCTCATCTGTTGCATCCGATCTGATAATGAGAAGAGAATTCTGATACCTCTTTTTTAATTCACTTATGTGGTCGTCTTGAATGTCCAAAACCGTCACGTTGTTTCCCTTTTCCAGTAAACGAATTGCCATGTAATAACCAATGCCCCGATTGGCGCCTACAATTAATATATTTGACATATTCAATCCTCCTGAAACATTCTATTGATATATGTGAAAGTTTCTTCACTAAAAGCTTCTTTTTTTGTTTTTGTCAATTTCCCATTTAATAAATATTTAAATGTAAGCATTGTAATACTTGCAAAAAAATCATTACTAACTTTTATTGCTTGTTGTTCACTCAAAATTCCAAGCTTGCTAAGCATCATAAATGATTGTGTTTGAATTTTATGAGGGAGTTCAAATAGATAACGTTCATACAACATTCTCATATTTTCGTTATGAAATTGTTCGATCATCATAAAGCGCATCATTTGATTACAAAATGTATCAAATAAATATTGTTCAAAATAAAACTCCCGTAGCCAATCCCATGAAAATGCGTTAACATTATGTGAATCAGACATTGATGCCTGCAACATATCTGTAAGTTCTTTCATATGGCTCTCAAACTTTTCTACAAGTGAGTCTAAAATATCTTGTTTATTTTTGAAATGATAGTAAATAGAGCTTTCTTTTATATTCACAGCTTTTGCAATATCTCTTATTGATACAGAATCATAACCTGATTTAGCAAACATATCCAACGCCTTTTTTAAAATAAGTTCTTTTGTTTCCATAGCGTCTCCTTTCACCTAACAGTTGTTAGATGCATTTTATCTAACAATTGTTAGGTTGTCAAGAAAAAATGTATTATTTCGTTCAAAGCCATATTGTTTTTATTCTTTTCAGTTCCATATTCTTACCATTCGGACAAGAAGTATCCCTCGCTCAAAGAGATTTGTCAATTTCAAGTATACAATTCTTTAGTAAACAAATCATTCTATTTTATTCTATTAAAATTTATTTAAAGAAGTCCTAATTCATTTATTTCAAGGATGCAGATTGAGTTTTGACCTTATCTTATAGGCACTCCTCCAATAACCGTGAGTTCCATAACGTAAATTGCAGATTTTGTGGTGCAATTCACAGCGTAAATTGGGCAAATATAAGCGTCCTCTCACAAGTCATCCACAGCGTAAATGAAAGAAAAACGGTACAGACAAATATGATTTCCTTCGTGAGCCATGGAGCTGGGATTCTAACAATCATGGAAGCTTCAGCTGAACATGATTGTTGTTCAGAAGCCCAGCGAAATGCCCGGCGAACAGGAACATCATATTTCGTCTGTACCGTTTTTCTTTTCATAAACCTATAAAATCACGACTTGTGAGAGGACGCTTATATCTGCCCTTCACACCCTAAGAAAGCACCACAAAATCTGCTGCTCCACGGTAAGTGAAACTCCGGTTTAATCCGGATTCTGAATGACCGGCTGAATCTGTTTGCCATTCAAAGCATACTCAATGGTCTCCGGCAGCAATTCCATTTTGGCGACCAGGGAATTTGGCTTGCTCTTACAGTTATCCTGCCCAAACGGAACAAAATACACATTTTTCGTATTCATAAGCATACCGATATTTTTAAAGTTCGCTCCAAGTGCATCATTCGTGGAAATCGAGATCACAAGCGGCTTTCCATTTCTCATGTGTGCCTTGGCTGCCATAAGAACCGGTGTATCTGTGATCCCGTTGCAGAGTTTTGCCGCAGTATTTCCGGTACACGGTGCGATCACCATGATATCCAGAAAATTATTCGGTCCGATTGGCTCCGCTGCGCAGATAGTGCGTATTCCCTCATTCCCTGTGATATCACAGATCCCTTCCACATAATCTTTTGCGCTTCCAAACCTGGTATCACAGGTCTGTGCATTAAATGAAAAAATAGGAATCACATTTGCGCCAAGTTCTGTCAGCCTTTCTATTTCCTTTCTGGCTCTTGAAAACATACAGAAGGAACCTGTGATTCCAAGTCCGATATTACATTTTGAAAAATCCATTTTCCATACCTTCCTGCTCTATTTAAATCAAGAATCATTTCATTACCTATATTTTCTGTCACACATTTTCTGTAAAAACGAATCTATCTGTCTATGTTTTTTACTTTGCGGCAAAACGTTCCATGGACCGTTCCAGAATATATGCACTTTCTTTTGGCGCATATTTTCCCGGAATGCCAAGCACTAAATCTGCCCGGATGCCAAACTCTTTTGCACATGCAAAATCTGTTCCGCCAGGTTTTGAGGCAATATCCAGAATATAGGCATCACGCGGAAGTTCCTTGATGATCACCCGCGTCACAACCGGTGCCGGCACAGTATTTACAAGCATTGCCGCTCCCATTGCCTCCTCCGGTCCGAATGCAAAATCAACTGCATAAAATCCATCTTCTTTTGCCTGCTTTCTTACCTCGCGGCGTCTGGCAAGCACTGTCACCCTCGCTCCCAGTCCCCGGAGTTTCTTTGCGATTGCCTTTCCACAGTTTCCGTATCCGGTCACCAGAATTTTGGCACCTTCTATATTATAAGGACTGTGGTTGGTAAGTTCTGCGATCGCACCCTCTGCCGTTGCCACCGCATTTTCCTGTGCCACCACTTCATCCTCCATAAAATCAAGGTAACGGATTCCTCTCCTGTCCAAAAGTTCCCGCTGTTCTTCTGTAAAACATCCACCAAGCACCAGCGTATCATTTGCCAGATTTTTATTTAAAATTTCATTCAGCCGCTCCTGCTCTGGAACTTTTGTTACCGGGATCGGAAGCACCAGCATTGCCGCCCCGGCAAGAAATTTTTTTAATTTTAAAAGCTGTTCTTCTACTGTCTGACTGTTTCTGATGTCCAGGCAGCGCACACTCATCCCTTTTTTTGTCAGGATTTCTGCCAGATATACCTGACGCATATCGCTTATAAGAAGTATTGTTTGACCGTTCATATCCTTCACACCTACGCTCCCTTCATTTTATTATATGAAAGAAATGTTTCCCGGTTCCTTCCCATCTGATGTTTTGCAAAGTTGTCCTGCATATAGATTTTTCGTTCCTGCTTATATTTTTTATGCTTTTTATATTTTCTGAATATTTCGCAAAATTAATATAATTATTTTTTTCTTTTAAAATTATTTTATATTTTTCTAATTTTATTATTGACATTTTCTCTTTTATCTGTTATAACTAAATTAACAAAAAACAAGAGAGAAAAAAATAAAGGAGGTACAGTCCACCAGAAACGTAACGAAATACCTAATAGAATATGAAAGATAGGAGGTACGGACCACCAGAAACGTAACGATTTACCCAAAAGAATTTTAAAAGAATCGAGGTACAGTCCACCAAAACAGTAATTGCATTCGGTTTTACCTTCAAAAGATGAAATGAAAACATGACGATCCTAAGAAAGGAATCCTGAATTAGTATCAGATCAGAAACATTCTTATATGATACAATTCCAAATGTCATAAGAAAACAGGTTCAGAGATTGAAGAGAAAAGCGAAGAAGTCCAAAAGAGTTGTTTGAGAGTTTCATAAAAGAAATGATAGGCAATAAGAAAAATTGTTTAGAAATTTCAAAATGAAGCGGCAAACAGAACGAACAGTAGAAAAAAGAATAGTGAGGTATAGTCCCATGGACGAAATAGTTTAAAAGGCGGCATTGAAAGAAAAAAAAATTTCGATGTCGCCTTTTTCATGTTTATTTTTATTCATCATCTGACAGCTGGTGCCATGGATTCGCTACGTCCGGATCTGTCGGATCCCAGCCTTTATTCGGACTGTCAGTATCAATATGTGCTGCCTCAGGTTTTCCCAGTGGTCCCGGATCATCATCCTCATAAATTTCCACGGTTGTTCCCGATGGACAGTTATCTGCGATCCATTTTGCATCTTCCACCGTAAGCCGCACACATCCCATAGATGCCTGCTGTCCAAGTTTATTATATTTTTCTGTGCACAGAGCACTTTTTGATTTTTTATAGTATGGAACCGAATGAAACAAAACGCCTCCTGTGATCCGGGTTGCATACTGACCATATACTTTTCCGTACAGTTCCCGCCATAGATATTTGGTTGATAAATGAAATGTGCCGCGCGGTGTTGCATTGTACAATCCTGTGGAACAGATCATCGCCTTATACGGAACCGTATATTCGCCGTTTTCGTCTGAAGTATATACGGTAATACAGTTTTGTCTGCGATTTACTTTTATGTAATATGGAAATTCCGCTTCATCTGAAGCAGACTGCTGCGAATCTTTTTCCTGCTGATTTTCGCCCTGCACTGTATCTTCCTGCCGAACATTCTCGTTCTTTCCTTCTCCTGGCACAATATCATCCTCACTCTGGCTTTCACCCTGTGTGATATCTTTCCCGGAATTTTCGCTCTGACTTTCGCCTTGCAGCATATCCTCTTCTAACATTACGTTTTCCGTGCTTTCATCTAGTTTCATCTCATCACTTCTGTATTCCTCAAAAATATAGCTGTCAGAATCACCTGTCACATACGCAAGCACCGGAAGATTCCATTCCATCCGAAGCGCCACAAACTCCAGCGCCGTCAATCCGCACATAAAAACAGTGGCTGCAATTGCGATAACGATTGCAGCCCTATTCTTCCATACTTTTTCAATTGTCTTACGAAAAGTAGTTTGTTTTTTCATTTATCCTATAACTGTGTGATAACAAAAATATCATAAATCGCCTTGATCGCATTCTCGAAATCTGCGTTGCTTACACCAATAATGATGTTTAACTCAGATGATCCCTGATCGATCATTTTTACATTGATGTTTGCATGTGCCAATGCAGAGAAAATTCTTCCTGCTGTTCCGCGTGTGGATTTCATACCACGGCCAACAACTGCAATGAGTGCAAGATCGCTCTCCAGCTCAATGCTGTCCGGCTGTGCATATCTGTGGATAGCCGAAATGACAGCCTGCTCTTTTCCCTCAAACTCCGGCTGGTGTACAAAGATTGTCATTGTATCAATTCCTGATGGCATATGTTCAAATGAAATCCCATTATCTTCAAATGCAGATAACACTTTTCTGCCAAATCCAATCTCGGAGTTCATCATATCTTTATCAATGTTTACAGAAACGAAACCTTTTTTACCTGCGATACCGGTGATCGTATATTTTGACTGATGGCAGGTGCTCTCCACGATCCATGTTCCCTCATCTTCCGGTGCATTCGTATTACGGATATTGATCGGTATACCAGCTTTGCGCACAGGGAATACCGCATCCTCATGCAGTACGCCGGCTCCCATGTAGGAGAGCTCGCGGAGTTCACGGTAAGTGATCGTCTTGATCGGCTTTGGATTGTCGATGATCCTTGGATCTGCGATCAAAAATCCTGAGACATCGGTCCAGTTCTCATAACAGGTTGCCCGCACTGCCCGCGAAACGATAGATCCTGTGATATCAGACCCCCCACGCGAAAATGTTTTGATGGTTCCATCCTCTTTTGCGCCGTAAAATCCCGGAATGACCGCACGCTCTATTTTTGCAAGACGCTCAGACAGTACTTTATCTGTTTTCTCCGGCATAAAGTTGCCATCCTCATCAAAAAAGATCACTTCTGCCGCATCCACAAATTCATATCCAAGGTAGTTTGCCATAATGATACCATTCAGATACTCACCGCGGGACGCTGCATAATCAACACCTGCTTTATTTTTAAAATTCTCGGAGATTTTCTTAAATTCTTCCTCTAAAGAAAGTTTTAGGTTCAAACCATTAATAATTGTGTCATAACGGTCTTTGATTTTCATTAACATCACACGGAAATCTTCATCCTTTTCCACAAGGTCATAACATGCATACAGCATATCCGTTACCTTTGTGTCCTTAGAATTTCTTTTTCCCGGTGCACTAGGCACTACATATCTTCTCTCTTTGTCTGCATGGATAATCTTACCAACCTTTGCAAACTGTTCTGCACTTGCAAGAGAGCTTCCACCGAATTTCACAACTTTAATCATTTTTTCAAACTCCTTCGATTCTGTTTCTCTATTATCACCGGCCGATCACAGCCAGCCGTCACTTTCCTGATTGCAGTTTTTCTTTTTCCCGGTCAGGACTAACGACTATATCTTATCATAAATGCAAATTTCGTCAAACTATTTTTCTTAAAATAAAGCGGTTTTTCGGCTTTTCTGCGTTCTTACTTAGAATTATGTCAACCACTTATAATTTATGATTATGGCACTTAAAATCAGAAGTAATAATATGATTGTTACGATTTACCGCGCAAGAAGTCCACTTGTAAGAAAATCGGCGAGCTCGATCATATTCTGCTGTGATCTTAAGTAAATTTCAATATCTGTCTCATAATCGCCGTCCAGATATGCTTCCATCTGCTGACGTTCCATATCAAGATGATCGTAGAACATTTTTCTCAACTCTGTCTCGTTGTAGGCCGGTGTCTGTCTGCTCAAAAAGGATGCGATTTCCTCCGCATTGATATACCAGTTTTCCATAGCTGCTCCCGAAAAAGCCGGATCAGCCTTTAAGCCGGCTGCAACTTCATCGGTCAGACGCAAATGCTCCATAAAAAGTTTGCGGAATCTCTGCATTGCTGAAGCCGGATAATACTGAGCAAAAATCGCAAGAATCTCCTCTGCATTTTTGTACACGGCGTCTTTCCACGCATTCTGGCTTGACAGGTTTTCAAAAAAACTGATGAGATAGAATTTTACAAGTGTAATATGATTGAGCCATGCCATGCGCATGCGCTGTCGCAGATCCACGCCCATGTTGTTTTCCGGCTGTGTCGTAGTTCCCGGGATAATGACAATTCCACCCACAGGAGTCTTAGTTGGTTTGTTCGTGTTCCCCTCGGATGGTTTGCTCTCATTCTCATCCACATATCCCTCTCCCGGGCAGATCGTCAGGCGCATTCCCGTCTGAAGATTGTATGGGTTCACCCCGGAATTGAGCAGGATAAGTTCGGTTACGGTTGTATGAAACTGTTTTGCAAGTTTGTACAGAGAGTCTCCTTCCTGTACACGATAACTAATTCGATTCTGACAATACATATTTTCTTCCATAAAATATTTTCAGATTATTCTATGAAATTCTGCGGGTTTGGTTACCGAATTGGAATCACTTAATCATCCCACTCCTTATCGAATTCGACAATCGATCCTGTGGCTGCATCAACTTCATAGCTGTACTCATAGCCTCCAGCTTTAAATTCAATCTCATAAATAGACATGCCATCATCCCAATCCAGTTTTCCCTCCATCTCAAAAGCATTGGCACTTGCAACACCGGCATGGGATAAAGCAATCTCCTTGGCCTTTTCCAGTGAAATTTCACTTGTATTCTGACTGCTGCCTGCTTGTATTGCTGTAGGTGTACTATCTCCTTCAATGTCGTAGTCATAGCTTATGATACTTCCATCAGATGCAGCAATCTCATAATCATACTCCTTGATGGTATTGCCGGAAGAAACAACAAACTCAATCTCAAAAACAGCACGTCCATCTTCATAGTCACTTTTTGCTTTTACAAAAGTCGCATCTGTAGCTTTTACCCCTGCATGATCCAGTGCAATCTCCTTGGCCTTTTCCAGTGAAATATTGCTGACAGCCTGGTTTTCTTCCGTCTGACTGTGCTCCGACTGCTCCCCGTGCTCTTCAACCGATACATTTGAAACAGCAGCGCCATCGTATTCTTTTTCAAATTTTACGATTTCACCGGTCATTGCGTTAACCTCACAGTCAAATTCGTAACTGCCCGAAATAAATTCTACATCATAGACCATGACTCCCTTATGCGTGTCCAGTCCAACTGTATAAAATGTCAGGTCGCTCTCAGATACACCCGCCTTTGCCAGTGCGATCTCTTTGGCCTTTGTCTCCCCGATATATCCCTTTTCACTGGCCGTTCCAACAACCTCAACATGGGTTTCTGCCCCTTCCTTCCCCAGCAGAATATTCAGTTCATTGATGGACAATGGAGCAAGTTCATCAAATGTGTGTAAAGAGTTTTTGCCGAGAATCTCCTGAATCAGTTGTGCCTTTCCGAGCGTAATCCCATATTGTTCTGCCATCTGCTGGAGCTCATCACTCTTTACAACCGTCTGACTCAATACAGCCCCTCTGAATGAATCGGTCTGAAGCAGTTTATTGACTTCGTCCGTCAGCCGTTCCTGCAATGCCATGCCCCGAACCGGATCATTATTGTCCACACTGATCAAAACGGAATTGGCCAGCTCATTGAGATAGCCGTTTTGAAGCATCGAACCGATTATGGCATTCACTGCAACATCAAGACTGCTGCCTGAGAAATCCATGTCACCGACAATGGTTCTGCCATCCTCGTTCAGCGGAATCACATCCAATATACGTTCCTTCTGATTGATCTTAATCTCCACGCTCGGGTTTACGTCCAGCGAAACCGTAGCATCTACCGTATGATTGACCTGATAATTCCTGACTCCCAATCCACCTCCAAGGATCAGGCACAAACCGGCAGCCAAACCTGCCATTCGAACTGCCCATGTTTTTTTCTTGTTTTCTGTCGTCATCAATATCACTCGTCCTTTCTGCTCATTGCAGTCGGAAAGAACAGCATCCAACACATCCGGTGCTGCGTGAGTACATGCCTGCCGGATCTTCTCATTCAATTCGTCATTTGTCATTGCTGCCACCTCCTATTGCAAATATTGTTTCAGCCTTTTTAAGGCTCGTGCATATTTTGAAAGTACCGTCGACAGCGGAAGTTCCATAATCCTGGCAATTTCCCTGTGTTTAAATCCGACCGCCGCATGAAGCATCACTATCTGCCGTTCCTCATCGGACAATTGTTCCATGCAGGTGACGAGAATACTTCTGTCCTCCATTGTGAGCATATCAGTATCCGGGATAGCAAGTTCCCAGCCTTCCTGCGATGTACATTCCGCTTTCTTGCGCTCCCTCATCCGCTGCAAACACAGATTTTTTGCAATGGTTATAATCCATGCCATCGGTTTTCCCCGGGAAACATAGCTTTCTGCTCCATTCCATACAGCAACGTAACAGTCATGGAGAACATCCTCTGCATCGTGGTGGTTTTTCAAAACCGAAAGGGCAAAACTGTAAACAGATGTGTGCGTAACCTGATACAGCTGCTCCAGGCACTTCTTGTCACCGTTGGAAATGCCGTAAAGCAGACTGTCCAAATCTGCATAGTCTGTTGATTGCTTAATGTCCGACGTCAAGGCAAAAAGTATCATCATTTCACTCCTTTCACTCTATTAATGCACAAATAGATGTTTTTATTGCACCGAATAAATTTTTTTGTAAGTTTTTCCATAATCCTTGCACATTTTCCCTGTTTTTGGAGAAATATATCTGACATAGTCACAGACAGACAGCAAATTTAATTTTATAACAAATTAGCATAAACCATAGCGGCAACAACGGTCAGAATACCGGAAACCGCAATGGAAAGGCTGCTCATTGCCCCCTCTATCTCGCCGAGTTCCATCGCTTTTGCAGTTCCTACAGCATGGGAGGCAGAACCAATTGCGATCCCTTTTGCGATAGGTTCTTCAATATGAAAAAGTTTTAATACCGCATCTGCTGTTATGTATCCAAAAATTCCTGTGATGATAATGACCGCAACAGTAATTGTCACATAGCCACCAAGTTCCTCAGAAACTCCCATTCCGATCGCTGTTGTGATAGATTTTGGAAGTAATGTAACATACTGCTGATGATCGAAACGAAAAAGCAAAGCCAGAACCAGAATACATGTCATGCTGGTAAATACCCCGGAAATAATTCCTGCTATGACAGCTTTCAGATTTTTCCTGAGTAACTCAAACTGCTCATACAGAGGAACTGCCAGACAGACAGTCGCCGGTGTCAACAAATAACTTATGTATTTTGCTCCTTCCTGATAATCTGCATAATCTATATGAAACACCACCAGAAATACCATAACTGCAATTACAGAAATTAAAAGTGGATTAAATATTGCGATTTTTACTTTCTTTTTAAACCATAAACCAAACTCATAGGTCAACAGACTGACTACAACCCCTAAGAAAACGGAATCTGTCAAAAATGATTTCATGTTCTTACTCCTCCTTTTTCTTTCCTTTACGGATCACAAACTGCGTGATGCTTCCGGAAACTCCCATGACGATCACCGTTGAGATCAGCGTAATGACAACCACCTGTATCCAGATTGGCTGCAGAGCTCCCCACGAATCAAGAAGTCCTACTCCGGCCGGCACAAACATCAATGGCATGATCTCGATCAGAAAATTACTTGTTTCTTTGATATCTGACACCTTTAAAATTTTCAATTCCAATGCAAGGAAAAGAAGTACCATGCCATAAATACTCGCCGGTATGGATAGTGGTATGATATATTTTAAAAGTTCACCAAAAAAAGAAACGAACAGAATAATTAAAAGCTGTCTTACATATTTCATGATTTTTCTCCTTTGTTTTTATTCCGATTTTGTATCATACCACTGCTTATTTTGAATCTCAATACCTATTTTTTATGTTTCTTTTTTAGTCCATCACAGGCCGGGTTATCCAACACCTTCCCATCTGCTGAAAATCTTGAGCCATGACATGGACATTCCCATGTCTGTTCTTCTTTATTCCACTGAAGGACACATCCCATATGACTGCATCTTTTTCCGCCAATCCTTCCAATCCCCACAAGTGCATGACCCAGATTAGAAATTAACTGTGGTTTTAACATATTGCGTGATGGTGAAAAAACAGTAGAATATTCATTTTTTTTTTCCTGTACGAGGTCTGACAAGATCATTGCTGACAGCATGGAACCTGTCATCCCCCATTTTCCAAATCCGGTTGCCACAAAAAGATCCGGTGTATTTTTACTGTATGGACCGATGTATGGTCTTTTATCCAGAGACATGCAGTCCTGTGTTGCCCAGAAATAGCGTTCCTTTGCTTCCGGGAAATATTCCTTTGCGATATCGCGCAGTAAATCCCAGTTGTTTTTTTCCTTTCCAGACCGGTGACCGCCTCCGCCTATCAGCAGATAGTCTTCGTAATTTCTCAGGGACAATCCGATATTATCTGCTTCAAGATACATGCCCTTCAGATTTTTTCCATATGCACAGGCAAGTACATAAGAACGATTCTGATATAACTTTAAATAATAGGAACCTCTCGTATTAATAAACGGAAAATGTGTCGCAATGATAATTTTCTCTGCTGCGACTGAACCTTTTTCTGTCAATGCAAAATACTCTGTCATCTCACGCACTTCGGAATGTTCATAGATTCTCAGATTTTTGCTGATCCCGGCGGCAAATTTGAGTGGCTGGAACTGCGCCTGCCGCGGAAACCGTATTGCTCCCTCCACTTCAAACGGTAACTCCGTGTCCTCCGTATAATCAGCCTGAAATCCAAGACTGCCCAATGCCTGTATTTCACTCTCTAACTTCCGACGCTCCCTGACAGAATACAGATAAGAATCTGTCTCTTCCATGTCACAATCCAGAAAACGCCCCAGATTTTTATAATTTTCCACCGCTCTTAAATTTGCTTTCAGAAACAGTTCTGCACGCTCCTGTCCCATGGACTGTAATGATTTTTCGTAAATCAATCCGTGCTGCGCCGTAATTTTTGCAGTTGTATGCCCGGTCACGCCCTGACAGATGCGGTCTTTTTCCAACAGACAGTAATCAACACCCGCCTGCTGTAAAAAATAGGCGCACAAAACACCCGCCATACCACCGCCAATGATCAAAACCTGTGTCCGGATGTCCTTTTCCAAAGTCGGAAACTCCGGCATTTCTATATTTTCCGTCCATAATGAACTCATAAATCCTCCTTGTTTTGCGAAGCAAAATGCGACTGTCCTTACACGGAGCAATGCCCAGCAAGCTGTGCAGGATTTAGCCTCCTTGTTTTGCGAAGCAATTTTATGATTAGTATGAATGGATTGTTTCATAATTATTCAATGCGTTCCATTTAGTTTGATTATCAAAATACTATTGACATTCTATTTCATTTCGTCTATTGTTTATAATAGTTTGATTTTCAAAGCATTTTAACAAAATAAATTTTCTGGCTAAGCTATTTCATTGTTCAGAACGGATTTCACAATGTTTGAAGTCAAAAATAATATTTTTGAAATGGAGATTATGATGAGTGTACGAATTATAATAGACTCTGCCTCTGATCTGACAAAGGAACAGGCAGATAAATTAGGACTTGATTTTTTACCTTTGAAAACAATTTTTGGTACGGAAGAATATCTGGATGGCATCACATTAAGCCACCAGCAATTTTACGAAAAACTGATTGAGAGTGACTGTATGCCGACCACAAGCCAGATTCCGCCACATGATTTCGAGCAGCTTTATGCAGATGTGAAAGAAAAAAAAGACACAGCAGTTGTCATCACACTTTCCTCCAGGCTTTCCGGTACTTTTCAGAGTGCCAATATTGCATTGGATGGTTATGAAGATTGTATTACGATCGTTGACAGCGAAAATGTATGTCTTGGCGAACAGATTCTTGTGATGTATGCCTGCCGTCTCAGAGATGCCGGTGCTTCTGCCTCTGAAATTGCAAAAGCTCTGGATCAGAAAAAGAAAGATGTCCGCGTTCTGGCGTTATTAGATACCTTAGAATATTTAAAACGCGGCGGACGCATTTCCAAGACTGCCGCTCTCGCCGGAAATCTGCTTTCCATTAAGCCGGTGATCACAATTGCCGACGGAGAGGTTGCAGTTCTTGGAAAAGCTCGCGGCTCAAAAAACGGTTGCAATATGCTCCGGGAGGAAATTGCAAAATGCAATGGTATTGATTTCTCCATGCCGCTTTGTCTCGGTTATACCGGATTAGAAGATTCCCTTCTGCAAAAATACATAGAAGATAACACCGATCTCTGGAAATCTTATGTGGAAGAACTGCCTATCAGTTCCATTGGAAGCACAATCGGAACCCATACCGGTCCCGGCGGAATCTGCGTTGCATTTTTCAGTAAGACAAACTCCTGACCGGAGTTTGTCCTGCGTCATCTTACTCCAATGCCCCTTTTACTTTTTTATGGGAAATACAACGTTCCTCCCGATTGGCAAGTGCCTTTACCCTGCCTTCTAACAGAAGTTCCCTTCCTTTTTCATTTCTTGTATACACACAGTCATAGCCTCCAATATACGGATGCATGCATTTTGCGAAACATTCCGCATCCTCCTTCTTTTTCGAAAAGCAATTTGGAATGGCATAGAAACCGTTCAGTCCTTTCCGACCCTTCTTTTTCACAAGTATGTAACGCTGGTTGTCGATCACATCAAAAAACTCATTGACACACTGCGCAAACAACGCTTTATCCCTGCCGCTTCCACCGGACAGATAAATGATATGGTTATCCGGTCCCGGCGATTCTGCCACTACTTTGCAATGTGTTTCTTCCAAAAGCTGCTGCTCCTCCAACGCTTTACGGATTCCATTTCCAAATGCCTTTAATCTTTTTAACGGACTGCCCAGCATGAAAATTTTCGGAAAACGTATCATGATTCCAGTCAGTCCGACAACAATGAAGAAATAGCAGATTCCGGCTAAATGTCCATTTCGGGACGCTCCCGCCACGACACCAGCCCCGATTGCCCCGATCAGGAATAAAATTGCTGACAGGATCATTGTGAGAATCGCATCCCAGAAAACAACACTCGTCACAAACTTGTCTTTCACCTCTGTCTCATCCACAATATCCATTTTGTCATAGATTGCAAGTGCGCTGTCCCAACGTTTTTTTAACGTATCGCGCTGTCCCGACATTTTCAGCATTTGTCTGTTAATCCTGTCAATATTTGTTTTGTTAAATGGAGTTTTAATAATCGACAGCCGTTTTATTCCATTTTCGATCGTATTTTCCGTGTAATGCAGACCTAGAAAATGTTCCATTCTTCGTTCCAGCATACTGTAATCTTCGCTGATCTGATTGTCGTCTGCCTTCAGCACCTCATCCCACGGTCTCAGGCATACTAAATGCCAGATGTTACTTGTTTTTTCCGGCTGTTCCTTCATCACACGGATAGCGCGTCCACGCATCTGATTACTTAACATAAATGAACCGACAAAGCTTGCAAGGATCAGGGAATTGATGCAAGGAGAATCCCATCCCTCCCCAAGCAGCGATTTTGTGCCAACCAGCACCTGAATATAGCCTTTTGAGAATACATTGGTTACCGCCCCTGTCAGAAAATGTGCATTTCCAACAGCCGTCACCTTAAGATAATCTGTTTCAGGAAGATTTCCGATCCTGCTGAATGTGACTTTTCCACTCGTTCCGATCTCCTGCTCTAATGCCTCTTTTGCCTCCGCCGGAATGATCACGATCGTCCCGCAAAGCACTCCAAAACGGATTTGTTTATTCTTCTTTTTATTTTCACGCCGGAGCATTTCAAAAAACGGAAGCACTCCAAGCGAGTTTACATCGTATTCTGTATTTCCAATTGCTTTTTCATATTCTTTCCGGATGTAATCTGTCAAAACCAGCAGTCTTAAATTCTGACCGGATGTCTCATACTCATGGAACACAATATCTCGGATACTGTTACATTTTCCAAGAGAATTTGTGAGCATTTTTTCCACTGCTGCACTTTTCGTCATGACGACTTTTTTCTTTTCTATCAGACCACTGGATTTTAAATCTGCAATTAACAATTCACGATATACCTTGTCACAAAGGTAAGAATCCACATCATCATACAAAAATCCCTGTAGCAGACGTTCCATCCACTGTACATTCATGGAAGGTAATTTTTTTGCCCCGAGCAGCCTCTGAAGCCTGGACGGAAATGCAACATTTTTGCTCTGTAAATAAATCAACAGCGATGCCAGATATGCAGGATTATCCAGCAGCAGGTCATCCGATAGCTGTCCACTCAGCCCCTTATGGCTTCTCACATATGTGAAAAACTGTGTATCCTGCATAAGCTTCTCTGTCATTGCTTTGCTGCGTTCCTGGAAACGTCTGACTTCCTGTTCTTCCTCTTTTGTCGGATAATTGAAGTAAACATAATCCTGATGCGGACAGAGACTTCCCTCTTTTACAAGTTCCGGTATCGTGATCTCCTCATCGATCTCTCCACACATATTCATGTACCGCGTCCACATAGCCGGTGTGGAATCATACGGCGGTGTTGCTGTCAGCGCTATGATTTTAAGGTTATCCACCTGTTTTTTGAAATCTTCTAACGCTTTCCACCATTCACTTCGCAGATGGTGGCATTCATCCAGACAGAGCACTTCGATCCCTGCCTCTTTCATCGCCGCAACCAGATCAAAACCGCTGTAATCTACTTCCTCTGTCTCGTTTTCTGTCAGGCACTCGTCTGTGCCTGTGCCACTCTCCTCACCTGCATCTTCCTGCATTCCCTGAAATCTTGTCATGGCACTGTGCAATGCCTGATAAGTTGCAACCGTGATTGCCTTTGGCTGTTTTAAATTCTGTGAAAGAAAATCTTCCCCCTGCACGCCCTCACATAAAAAAGCTTCCTCAATCCTTGCGATCCACTGCTCCCGGATCGTAATGGACGGAGCTAAAATCAGTGCTTTTCCATTCATCCTGCGGATCAGTTCAATTCCCAATGTCGTTTTCCCGGAACCAGGTGCTGCTACAATATGTATTTTTCCATCTGCCATGTACCTGTCTGCATGTTCTAAAACTCTTGCCTGATAATTCCGCCATGTTCCCTTAAATTCCAAAATTCCTTCGTAATTCATAACTTCTCCTTGCTGTTATTGTGCTATTTAGGCGATCACCTGTGCAATTCTGTCCAGTCTCGCATAAAATTGCGGATAAAAATCCTTCTCCGTGTCATACGGATTTATGTAAAAAGTATTCAGCAAAAACATCGTGATCGTCTTTTTCTGGTTTTCATCTGACATTTCCCCTAAAATACATTCGATTTTCTTCCGGAATGCATGCCAGTCGATCAGATATTGCTGATTTTTCTTAAGTTCCGGTGTATCCAGCCACTTGCAAACCTTCACCTTACTGCGGTTCTCTTTGGCACAGCCATCCAACTGTAAAAAATAGTCCAGTCTGTTCTCCTCGTAAATCCGCCCCAATGGAAAAACACGGCAGATACCCGGTCGAAAGCTGTGAATGCTGCATCTTTTCTCTTTTAAAAACGGACAGACATCTTTGTCTGTCATTTTCAGATTCGGCAATATCATGCCATCTGCCACATGCAGCTCTATCTGCTCCTTTAATAAGTTTTCAAACGTTGTATTCAGATTTTTCGTCAGTTCATAAATATCTAATGGATCAAGGATGATCGACTCCCCCATATCCTCACAGCACGAAGAACAGCCTGCACAATCGTTGCAGGCTGCCCGTACCATATCATTTAATCCATATCTTTTTCCGTCTGAAATTTCTTCCAAGTTCTTATTCATTTGTTAAACCTCGATATAATATTTGTATTTTTATCCCTGCCAGCTGTCCGACGCCATGCGGTCTGCAAGCTGGCTTAATTCGTTGGGATATTTCATAAGCTCACGTTCGGAATTCAGCCGATGCCGCTGTTCGGCATTTTTCTTTCCTGCGATTCCATATTCCAGGGCATTCTCCAAAGCCTGATACTCCCTCTGCGCTTCCCTGTTCAAAGTCTTATGAACACCGGAAACCTGTCGGTTCGTTCCATAGCGGCAGCCATTTCCTCCATGCGCACTCTCGTACTGTCCATTCTCATAAACGTATTCATCGTTCGTGTCATTTTTGTATACAGTCTCTTTTTTATCCGTTGGCGCACCATTGTATGCACTGTTATTTTTTTGTTTTTTACCCATTTCGCTTTTTTCTGGCAAAAAATAATTACATCACAATTTAATAATTATTTTTTATACCATTTCCCTCCTGTTTATTCAGATAGTATTGCACATCTGTTTTCACAGTTAGGGTATCACGTACAAGCATTTTTATTCACAAGCTGCAATGATCGCGTATTTCATTATTATAATCTGCATTTTGATATTGCATAGTCAATTTTTCATCTAATCTTTGTCTGCTTCACGATACACGCAAAATATCAACCGTGTGGGCACTTGCCCCCATCAAGTCCATGCGCTCTGCAACAGACATCTGGTATCTGACGAACAGCTCAAATGTTTCTTCGTCCATCTCCTTTAAGACCGGACGCATATAATTTGCTGCGCCATCAGGTGCTATGATTTTTTCACGCTGTAAGGAAACTACCTTGTTTATTTTTTCAATGTCCGATAATGTGACATATTCATACAAATCTTTTTCTTTTGACACACAGTGAAAATCTTCTGTCAGCCTGCCATCTTCGAGACACTTTTTCGCCATATTTTCCTTAAATCCATACATCAAAACACCATAATCGTTCATCAGATATGCCACAAAAATAAGACCATTCTTTTTTGTCACACGCTTTGCTTCGCCCAACGCCTTTACCTTATCCTCAAATGTGTACAGATGATACATCGGTCCTAAAAGCAGTGTCATATCAAATGTTTCATCTGCAAACCGTGACAGTTTCAATGCGTTTCCCTGATATGCCTTCACGCTGCTGCCCTTGGATTTTAAAATTCCAAGATTATACTTCACGAGTTCCACCGCTGTGACATCATAGCCTTCGTTTGCCAGTGCGACCGAATACCGTCCGGTTCCGGCGCCCACATCAAGGATTTTCGGTTGCTCCATTTCCTTTAAATAGCGACGGATGTATTCCATGGTAATGCGGTATTCCACCTGTCCATGGCGGCGTCCGAGCCTTTTTTCTTCATTAAATTTATTATAATGCTTTTCCAATTCTGTTAATTCTTTTGCCATATCTGTTTCCTTTATTAAAGCAGCGATCAAACATTACAGAAATAAATCACTTTTATTCCACGCTCCATGCCCTGATCCGCCATTTTTCAAATCTATTATGCAGACAATAGATTTACCCGCATCTGCTCTATTTTTATGCCTTATAACCATTATATACAACTACCGATTTTCTGACAAGCAAGATTGTTACTGTTCACTCAGCATTAAAACACTTGCTGCTTTGCTGCATAAGAAAGTGATTCAGGAGTGAGCAGTAACGAAAGATTCCAGCCACAGATTAAAAAAACGCAGTCTTTTCTGATTACATAAAACATGCTATAATGTGCAGTTGTGAATGCGTATGACTACCTGTGCTTTTATCTGTAAATATTATTTATTTTTTCATAAATGGAGAAAAAAATGAACCTGTTAAAAAAACAACTTGTAAAAGAAAACTATCACAAAGAGACCTTAAAAATCACCATTGATATGGCATGGCCAGCCATTGTCGAATCCTTTTTCGTTGCTTTTGCCGGACTGATCGACTCCTTAATGGTCAGCTCGCTCGGCTCCTATGCCGTGGCGGCAGTTGGGCTTACCACACAGCCAAAACTGTTAGGACTTGCCCTGTTTTTTGCCTTAAATGTTGCAATCTCAGCCTTAGTTGCCCGGAGAAGGGGTGAAAAGAAGCAGGACTCTGCGAATGAGATCCTGCTTACCGCTATCTTTTTTATTGTGATCGCAGCTATCATCTCAAGTATTGCATTCGTGTTTTTTGCCAGTGCAATCATCGGCTTTTGCGGTTCTACGGCAGACACACACAATGATGCTGTGGTATATTTCCGCATTATTATGGGCGGTATGATCTTCAACTGCATCCAGATGGGGATTAACGCTGCCCAGCGCGGTGCCGGGAACACAAAGATCACCATGCGTACCAACGTGACCTCCAACACAATCAATATCCTTTTAAATTATCTGCTGATCAACGGACGCTTTGGTTTTCCTGCCCTTGGCATCCGCGGTGCCGCACTCGCAACTATATCCGGGACCGTAGTTGCCTGCATTATGAGTGTTGCTTCCATTTTCAAAAAAGAGAGTTTTTTGAATATTCCATATATATTAGAGCAGCATATCCGCCCGACTTTGTCTGCTTTTCTCAATCTGATCAAAGTTGCTTACAGTGTCTTTTTCGAACAAGTACTAATGCGGATCGGTTTTATGTTAACCGCTATTATGGCTGCCGATCAGGGGACGGATGCTATGGCGGCGCATCAGGTCGGTATGAACATTATGGCACTCTCCTTTGCGTTTGGCGACGGTCTGCAGGCAACGGCAGTTGCTCTGATCGGACGAAGCTTAGGTGCCGGCGATCCGGATCTTGCCAAAGAATACGGCCGCACCTGTCGTCTCATCGGTGCTGTCATCGCTGTCTGTCTGGTTGCGATCTACTATTTTGGTGCCAGCGGTCTCTACCATCTGTTTTTCACGGAAGACCACATTGTGGCAATTGGAGTCCAGATTATGCATGTCATAATCTTTGTTGTCATTTTCCAGATCTGCCAGGTCATCTACATGGGATGCCTGCGTGGTGCAGGAGACACGCTTTACACAGCAGTTGCATCCATGATAAGCGTCACTTTCATCCGTACCATCATTTCCTATTTCTGTGGTTATGTCCTCGGCTGGGGGATCATCGGTATCTGGATGGGCGTGCTGGGCGATCAGATTTCCAGATTTATCTTTGCGACCGTGCGCTTCAGGCAGGGCAAGTGGGTAAAGATCAAAATCTGATAACCGGAGTTTAACTAGCGTAGTGTTGCAGATTCTGCGGTGCTTTTATAGAGTGTGAAGGGCAAATATAAGCGTCCTCTCGCAAGTCGTGATTTTATAGGTTTATGAAAAGAAAAATGGTACAGACAAATATGATGTCCCTGTTCGCCGGGCATTCCGATAAGCCTCTATAGAGTCTTATCTCCATGGCTCACGAAGGAAATCATATTTGTCTGTACCGTTTTTCTTTCATTTACACTGTGAATGACTTGTGAGAGGACGCTTATACATGCCCAATCAACGTTATGAATCGCACCACAAAATCTGCAATTTATGTTATGGAACTCACGGTTAGGGGATGGACGCCTATGAGGGAATGGCAAAAATCAATCTACATTCTCAAAGTAAATTAATTATAACTTCTGTAAATCGATTTTAACAGAATGAAGTAGGATTGTAAGTGTAATTATGGTAGAATAATGATATTAATGAAGTTGTTCAATCGGAAGTTGGAGGAAACTTATATGTTTGATTTTATTATTAATCTATTTGCTGAAATTGCAGATTTCTTTTTTACTTTTTGGGCAGACAATGTTATTGATAAGTTTGCGAAAAGAAAAAAGTAACTTCCAGTATGTAAGTGCTTGAATAAGTTTATGAAAAAATTAAAATAGGTTGAATTTATCCTAGAAAAAATATAATATCTGTATGAGTTAATGGAGATGTTCATATGACAGTTTGCGACTGAGTTTAGAGAATTCTTTTTGAGAATATTAAGCGATATGCTTGATGATGGAAAGATTGAACTTGATAGTTATACTCGATTTTATGATGGATGGGAACAGGTATCTGATTTGGTATATACTAAAATAAAAAATACTAAGACATAAGTAGGTTACGTTTATGAAGACTGATATCTTACAAATACACAAGAATTGCTTAGATTTCCTTTTGGACTGGCAAGCAGAACATGATGATTTTTATTTTGTCCCACGAAAGATTAACAATAAGAAGAGGCTTGAACAGGGAATGTATTTCCGTGGAAATGATGATTATATGGTTCTGACTTTCTGGGATAACGCAGACTCCAAGGAATTTATCTATAATATAAACTGGAGTTGTGATTCTGATGGGGTATCTTCAATAGAGTTGTCCTGTAGAGATAATGCAGAGAGAGTTCCCTATGTAGTAGCCGTCAAAGAGTTAATTGAGGCGCAGGGAAATGTATTTAAGGAAACAAAGCCAAATAGGTGGAGATATTTTTATCCAGCAGATAGGTATTACCTTGATACTTTGCAAGACTTCATTTTGAATGAGAAGCCCATAATAGATAAATATTTGAACAGCCATGTGGAAAGTGGAATCCCCCTTGCGGATAAAGAGCTGGACGATAAGTATGTGAAAGCACTGCCAGGGTATAAGGGATATATTGAAACAATCCAGAAGGCAAAAAAGACAGGTGCAGTGAAAGTAAAAGCATCTGATTACATAATGACATTCCAACATAATGAGCTTTCAAATGCGATGGTTAATTATTTGAAGAAGAATGGCTATCAATACGTGAAAGCGGAGGACGATTATGTAGATATTTCTTGCAATGATTCTTCTGGGAAAAAGATATTCTTTGAATTGAAAACTGCAAAAACAGTAAAAGCAGCTATTAGAGAAGCCATGGGACAGCTATTGGAGTATAATCATTATCCTAACAATAACAAGGCTGATAAGCTGATTATTGTTACGGCGCATGAACCAGAAAAAGAAGATATGCAGTATTTATTGGGATTGAGAACTATTTATCATATTCCTGTGTATTATCAGCAGTTCGACATGAACAAAAAACAATTATTGGCAGAGTGTTAGAAAATATTCTATTACATCTATCCCCAACCAAGAGATTGTAAGAGCTTTTTTGCAAACAGAACATGCAAAAAATTCTAACAATCTCTATTCCTTCCCCTTACATGACACAGGTGAAGGGGAAGGATATGAAAAAATCTGTTTTTTCATATAGCAAATAAGGGGGGGCTTTAAAACAGTATGTATAATATTTTTAGATACATTAAAAGTACATGTACCTAAAGTTTATATGAATTAACATATGTTATTAGTTTTTTATAATTTAATGTAATATTTACTGTCAAAAGATAACCTCTTATCAATATTTATTAGTATTTACGGGAGCCAAACGGCTTCCTATTTTTGTACGAAAAATTTTGTGACATTAAAAAAGCTATCCATTTCTGAATAGCTTTTGAGCAGTGAGATTTATAAAGTAGGAACCTCTTGAATTTTGCCGTTATCTCATAGACACTCATCCCATAACCGGGAGTTCCATAACGTAAATTGCAGATTTTGTGGTGCAATTCATGACGTTGACCGGGCATGTATAAGCGTCCTCTCACAAGTCATTCACAGCGTAAATGAAAGAAAAACGGTATAAACAAATATTATTTTCTTTGTGAGCTATGGAGATAAGACTCTTTAGAGGCTTATCGGAATGTCCAGCGAACAGAAACATAATATTTCGTTTATACCGTTTTTCTTTTCATAAACCTATAAAATCACGACTTGCGAGAGGACGCTTATATCTGCCCTTCACAATCTATAAAAGCACCACAGAATCTGCGACACTACGTCCGTTAAACTCCGGTTTATTATCCTTACTCTTCGAAAGGAATAACTGCTCCATCGTATGTGTCATTGATGAATTTCTTGATCTCATCAGATTTTAATACATCAACTAATGCTTTCACACCTTCGTTGTTCTCATTTCCTTCTTTTACAACAATAACGTTTACATATGTTTTTGCTGCTTCAGAATCAGATTTCTCATATGCAAGTGCGTCTTTTGCTACAGAGAAACCAGCCTGTAATGCATAGTTACCATTTAATACAACGTATGCTACTTCATCTGCAACTCTTGCTACGGATTCTGCTGCAAGCTCCTGAATTTCAACATTGTAAGGATTTTCAGCGATATCATTTACCGTTGCCTCTAAACCTGCACCGTCTTTTAATGTGATGATTCCGTTATCCTGTAATAATAAAAGTGCACGTGCTTCGTTTGTTGTATCGTTTGGAACTGCGATCACATCACCATCTGCGATATCATCTAAGCTGCTCTTTATTCCCGGATAAATTCCGAATGGCTCGTAGTGGATTTTTCCAACTTCAACTAAGTGAGTTCCCTTCTCCTCGTTGAAACTGTCAAGATATGGTACGTGCTGGAAGTAGTTTGCATCCATCTCACCACTCTCTACAACTTCGTTTGGTAATACATAATCATCAAACTCTGTAACCTCTAAGTCCCATCCCTGCTCAGCTAAAATAGGTTTTGCTGCTGCTAAGATCTCTGCGTGTGGAGTTGCAGATGCTGCTACTTTAATTGTTCCTTTTGATTCTACTGTGCCGCCTGCTGCTTCTGTAGACTCTTCTGCGGCTGCTTCTGTTGCAGATGTTGTACTGTTATCTGCTGCCTGGCTGTTGTCTTCTGTTTTGCTTCCACATCCGGCAAATACGCTGACTGCTAAAACTCCTGCTAAAATACTTGATAATACTCTTTTTTTCATAAAATGAATCCTCCTTGTTTTAATATCTCCTCTTTACTTTCTATGATCAAACTTATCTGCCAGTTTCATTCCAACTGTCTGGAATATCTGGAATAAGATAATCAACAATATAACTGTGACGATCATAATATCGGTCTGCCATCTGGTATATCCATAACGGATTGCGATAGCGCCAAGACCGCCGCCGCCAACTGCTCCTGACATTGCGGAATAACCTAAGATTGTTCCCAATGTAATAGTTGCTCCCACTAAAAGGGATGTTCTTGCCTCCACTAACATTACTTTTGTAATAATTGTAAAATTGGATGCTCCCATAGATCTTGCTGCCTCGATCACACCGGCATCTACTTCTTTTAAAGAAGATTCAACCATTCTGGCAATATATGGTGCTGCTGCGATCACAAGTGGAACGATTGTTGCCGTGGAACCATAACTCTTTCCTACGACTAATCTTGTAAATGGGATCAGCAATACAAGCAAAATGATAAAAGGTACACTCCGCACGATATTTGCGATCACATCTAAAATCTTATATAATACTGCATTTGGTTTAATCCCGTCTTTGTCTGATACCGTAAGGATAATTCCCATCGGAAGTCCGATCACATAACCAACCAATGTGGATACTAATGTCATATAAAGAGTTTCCCAGATACCGGTAATAATCATATTTGTCACTTCACTACTCCACATCGCCTGTCACCTCCTCAATCTCAAGTCCATGTTCTGTCAGATACTGTTCCATATCAATCTGAAGATGTCTGTCATCCGGCAGACCTAAGATCATTTCGCCTTTGGCTACACCGCCGACATTTTTTGTATCTGCCCTTAAAATATTGACCGGTTTTCCAAACTGTAAGATCATATTAGCGATCACCGGCTCAAATGCGGAATTTTCTGTAAATACAATACGCAGCTTCTTATCTCCCTGGATCCTCTCCATCTGGGCTGCAACTGCACCCTCTGCTTTTCCACTGTTTTCAGGAACATCTCTTAAAATCAGTTCTCTGGCTGCCTTCGACTTTGGATGGCTGAAAATATCTTCTACCAGACCATTTTCCACCAGTTCTCCATGTTCAATGATCGCTACCCGGTTACAGATTTCACGGATCACGGACATCTGGTGTGTGATGATCACGATTGTGATCTGAAACTGCTCATTGATGCTTTTCAAAAGTTCCAAAATAGAAGCAGTCGTCTGTGGATCAAGTGCACTGGTCGCCTCGTCACAGAGAAGTATTTTCGGGTTGGATGCAAGTGCTCTTGCGATGGCAACACGCTGCTTCTGTCCACCGGAGAGCTGTGCCGGATAAGCCTTCTCTTTTTCCTCAAGTCCGACTGTCTTTAACAGTTCTCTTGCTTTGGCTCTCGCCTCTTTTTTCTTAACACCCTGAATCTGTAATGGGAAACAGATATTGTCGATCACATTCTTCTGCATCAAGAGATTGAAATGCTGGAAGATCATCGCAATGTCGCTTCTCTGTTTTCTCAATTCCTTCTCATTTAAAGTTCCAAGATCTTTTCCTTCGATCAGCACCTGACCGTCAGTCGGTCTTTCCAAAAAGTTCAGGCATCGTACCAAAGTACTTTTTCCTGCACCGGACATTCCGATGATCCCGTAAATATCGCCCGCCCCGATCGTGAGGTTAATATCCTTTAAGGCATCCACATGAACACCTTTTTGTTCAAATGTCTTGGACAAATGTTTTACTTCTATTTCAGACATATCGAATCCTTTCTTTTCAAAAATAAAAACCTATTGATTTTTATTTACGACTGTTACACAAAAAAATAACAGGCTCCATCGCGAAGATGATTCCTGTCTATTATGCTCTATCTATAAAAGCAAAATTCAAACCGAAACATCTGGCGCACATTTTTCTTTTCCGCAGCACATACAAGACATACACATACATCTGCACATGCACATCATTTCTGACATCATTCTTCTGCCGTTTTCAGGAAAAATATCCGTTCTCATTCCCGGTTCTCCTTTCTGCTTCTTCTGCTTTTTGAAAATACAAAACTCCTGCTGTTCTGATCCATGTGCTTTGTATCTCCCTTTCACATTGACCATTATAGCAAGAGTTTTTAAAATGTGTTAATACGCGAAACCTTGAATCTGCTATAGGTTATACCTATATCTACATTACTTTTTCCTTATACTTTTTCAATTCTTCAATGTATAATTCCCCGATATGACTGACTTTTGCGCCTTTTCGTTTGATATATCCGATTCTCATTTTCTCAGTTTCCTTTAACGGAACTGCTTTATAATCGTTACCGTTTAAATCTTCACAGATAATACCGGAGCAGAGCGTGTAGGCATTCAGTCCGATCATCAGATTTAAGAGCGTTGCCCTGTCATTTGCCTTGATCAGCCGCCTATACTCATAGGTGCTCTTCATCTCTTCCGCCAGATACAGGGAATTATTTTTTCCCTGGTCAAAGGAAAGACACGGATACTCATCCAGTTCTTCCATTGTGATCACATCCTGTTTTGCCAGCGGATGTCCGGACCACAGGTATACAAATGTATCGCAGGAAAACAGCTCCACAAATTCCAGCCCATTTTCCTTAAACATTTTATTTAAGACTTTCTCATTGAAATCATTCTCATAGAGTACACCAATCTCACTCTTGAAGTTTTTTACATTCTCGATCACACTGATGGTCGTTGTCTCATGCACTGCAAATTCGTACTGTTCCATACCGATCTGTTTGACCGTCTCCACAAACGCTTTCACCGCAAACGTATAATGCTGTGTGGAAACGCTGAATTTCTCTTTTACTTTTTTATCGATATACTTGGACTGTAACAGCCCGAACTGCTCTGTCACCTGTCTGGCATATCCCAAAAATTCTTCGCCCTCCGGCGTGATGACGATTCCACGGTTTGAACGCAGAAAAATATCCAATCCTATCTCTGTCTCAAGCTCCTTCATCGTCTCTGACAGACTTGGCTGTGAGATAAAAAGCTGTTTTGCCGCCTCATTCATGGAACCGCAGTCGGCGATCGTCAATGCATATTTTAACTGTTGAAGTGTCATAAGCTATCTTCCTTTTCTTCCTTTGCAATCAATCATGAAAGCTAGTTCTGCTCCGGGACAACTGCAAAAAATTCAAGTTCTGCATCACTGTCATTCATGAGACTGTGGGTATGTCCCTTCGGACAATAATGACACATACCCGCTTCCAGTTTCTCATATTCTCCATCCATAAGAACTCTGCCTGTTCCCTTTGTGATATAGATGATCTCACTGTTAGTCTCATGCGTGTGTACGCCGATGGATGCTCCCGGTATCAGTTTTCCGTAGATAATGCGGTTCTTCTCATCGTGGAACATTTTGGTGTAAAGCGATTTCTCTCCGCCTTTAAAGTTTGGAAATTCCTCATATTCCTGCTCGTTATAATTAAAATTCATTGTAGTTTCCTCTTTTTCTTTTTATTCTTTACGCAATATTTGGACAATAGAATTTATCATTCCAAAGATGATCACGGCATACATTATGGCATTAGGTTCCGTATCCGATATGATGTGAAAATCCATAAGAAGCATACAGATTAATAAAATGATCCATACGACCAATGTAACCATGTAGAATTTTTTCTTTTCCTCTTTTGGTGTTTTGGGAAATAAAAGTTCTAACATTGCGATTAATGTATTTTTCCTTACACCAATACCTTCTGCAGCACCTCATCCTCCAAAACAATCTTCTTTGCAAGCTCCCGGTATGATTCCTCATGGAGATAAGTATGGCGGAATGGTTTGATCGACGGAGCCATCTCGATCGCTTTGATAAAATCTTCGCACTTCATGCCAAGTGTCGCCGCATAGTCAAAGAATCCGGTTTCACGGAGCACAGTCTCCACCCGGACATAGCGGTGATCCTGCACCTTACTCATAATATAAGTTGCAATGCCAACCTGGATACCGTGAAGCTGCGGAACTTCTAATATTTTATCCAATGCATGGGAAATCAGATGCTCGCTGCCGCTTGTCGGCGCACTGCTTCCTGCAATTTCATTTGCGATTCCGCTCATTGCCAGCGAATCCACCAGTTCTTTCAAAAACAGTTCATCTTTTATCGTCTCATACGGCGTCCTCACAAAACTGTTCACCGCCTTTTTTGCGATCATCACCGCAAAATCATTCACTTCTGAATATCCGCTTTTCTCCTCAAAAATCCAGTCATAGAGCGCTGTGATCTTTGAGATCATATCACCAATACCGGAATAGATAAACTTATCCGGTGCAGTCCTTATGACCTGCGTATCCACAATAATTCCATATGCCAGCTTTGCCGGAACGGAAGTTCTTTTTCCATGCACCAGAAGAGACGCGCTTGCGCTGGAAAATCCATCACTGGAACTTGAAGTGGGAACACTGATAAATGGAATATTGCGCAAAAAAGCTGCGTATTTTCCTGCATCGATCACTTTTCCCCCTCCGATTGAGATCACGGCCTGTGTCTTATTCGGCATTGCAAATGCCAGCGTGATAATATCATCGATATCGACTGTGTCCAACTCGCTGTACTCCAATACCGTGATTCCTTCCTGTTTCAGTGAATCCATGACATCCATGCCAAACAGGTCGATCAGTCCGTTTCCGAAAAAGATCACGACCTGTTCCAGATTCTCTGCCTTAAGATACTGTCCGATTTTCTTCAAAGTGCCGTTTCCAACTTTTAATATAGATGGTATTAAAATTCCTTTTCCTGTCTGCATGCTGTCTCCTCCCTGACTATGGTTTTCTTACACTATTTTACAGTTTCCGGCTCTCCCTGTCCATGCTCACCTTCCATCAGTTTTAAATAATCTCCCTTATCAATATGCATCATGGAGATCTGGTTCTGATGACGCCTGAATCCGTAGACACAGTCCACATTGCGGATCAGCGACTGCAGACGTTCATCCGGCACACAGACAATGAGCTGAAGATCCATTTTTCTTGCATATTTTAAGCAGACAGCACTTCGCTCCTGATCCATCTTAGAAAATGCCTCGTCCAAGAGCACCAGCTTGATCTTGGAATCCCGGTTGCTCTGCTGCATGTACAGCATTGCAAAACCTGCCAGAAGTGCCACATATTTCGGGTTCTGCCCCTCTCCGCCGGAATCTCTTCCTGCCATATCATCGACAAAATTTTCACGAATGACATTCCCCTGCTCGTCTGTCACCTGTTCAAACATGCTGAAGGAGAGATAATTGCGGTAGTCCGCGTATTGCTCCATCTCCTGACGCTTCTTTGCGCGCACCTGCTCGTCCTCGTCTCTCGGCGGCATGAATTTATCAGTGAGGAGTTTGATCTTCTGCTCATATTTCTGATAGAACGTGTCCTCCCCAAAGCTCAACTGACCATCAAAACCGGCATTATCCAGATTTTTACTGTCTAATTCCTCTGCCATTAACATCTCAAAGAACTGTCCATTCTCATTCTTTGCCGGCTCGATCTTGATCTGATAGGTACTGTCGGAGAAGTTCGTCTCACGCAGCAAACGGTTGATCTCGTATGCATGACGTTTTGCCGCCTTGATATCTCCATGAATCGTTGCGATCACATTCTCCCGCAGACTCTTATAGATAAAATCACACTGTTTCTCAAATTCCGCTTCATACGCCGGCTCGTAGTCCGTCTGATATTCTTCCAGAAGCTTCTCATAGGCTTCATTAGACTTTTCTGAACCGTTAAACTGGCTGGACGGATAAGCAAAAATGTAACGGTTTCTGGCGGTGCGCAGTGTCTCGGCTTTCTCCTGCTCTCCTGCCGAAAGGGCTGCAAGTTCTGCGTTTTTCTGATTCTTTAAGGACTGGCCGGAGCGCTTCCTCAACTGCTCCTGCACTTCCTGCTCGATCTCCTCATTTGGCACGTATCCCTGCAGCATCTCCTCTAACTGCAGACGACGCTGGTCATTTGCGCCGGAAAGATTTTCGTGTCGGCGTATTTTCTCACTCATCTGTCCCTGATTTTCGCCGATTGAAGCCTGAAGCTCACGCATCTGCTGTTTTAAACTCTGCTCTTTTTGCTGTAATTCCTTATACTGCCCCTCTTTTAAAGTGCGGATTGTCTCCTCAAGCGCAGTCTTTTTCTTGTTGACTTTTCCAAGCTCTTTTTCCGCGCCGGAAAGGTTTACATAATATTTAGATTCTTCTTTCAGGCTTTCAAAATCCCTTGCCGCCTTTAAACGTTCGGTCATGTAATGCAGTTCCTGATACTGTTTTTCAAGCCGCTCCACATCGGCCTCGTACTCTGCCAGACGTGCTTTTGACACTTTCTCTCCGATGCAGGCATTTGTAGTATAATCCTTTTTCCGCAGATGACGGAAAATAAAATTACTGTACGAATAGCAATCCGGTGTCACGCCGTCCTTCACCTGCTCTAACTCTTCCACGGAATGACACTTGATAATATGACCGAGGTAACGTTTCAGGCACACATCCACATAGGCTTCCTTCGTCTCAACCGCCTCATAAAGAGAGTTCTCCATGGCACGCGGCTCGCTGTCTGCGATCGCTTTGGAATTAATGAGATCCACTTCCTCAAACTGTTTCATCTCACGAAAGACCGCCGCCGCATCATGCGCAAACTTTGGCTCTGTGATCAGAGAAAACTTCAGCCTTCCCATACGGCCCTCGACCGCATTTTTCCACTCTTCGTCTGCCACATCAAAAAGATCCGCCAGAATCTGGACTTTTATCGTTCTTCCGTAAAGGTCGCTTAATTTCCGCTCCAGGGAACTTCTTGCAGAACGGAGATTCTCGCTGTAGGATTTCCGATTGTTTTTCATATCATCCACAAGCTTCTGCTTTTCTTTCAGTTCTTTTCCTGTCTCGCGCTTCTGCTCACTGTAATCTTCAAATTCGTTTTCAATATCCTGCTTTGCAGACTCTATTTTCAAATGCAGTTCCTGACAGTTTTCCTCTGTCACATTTCCATTTTCGATTGTTTCAATGAGATTTAGAACCGGATTGCTGATATAATCGGTGATGACCTCGTCCTCTTCCCACTGTTTCAATCCCTGAACGATTTTGCGCCACTGTCTGCTGTTATCGATCAGCATACGGCTTCTTTCCTCTAATTCCTCTAACTGCTGCTGTTTGTTTCCAAGATCGCTGGCTTTTAAATCTGCACTTACACGTATCAGCTCCTGTTCGACCTCTCCGCGCTCTTCGGCGAGCGTGTCTGCCTGTTGCTGCAGCTGTGCCTGCTCTTCTTCAATTCTTTTTTTGTCCTCCTCGGCTGCCTCTATTTTCGCCCGGAGATCCTCAATATCAATGCAGCGGATAAAACTCTCTGTGCGGATCATATCGGTCTGGAGCGTCACCAGCTCCTGCCCGGTCTCTTTTACGTCTGTCAAAAGTTCGATACGTTTCCGCATATCCTCAATTTTTTCCTTGATCTGGCGGTAGGCATCTAACTGCTCACTGATCGTTCCGATCGTGTCTGACGTGCTCTTTGGAAACATATAATCACGGATAAACTGTCCTGTTCCGTTTGTCATTTTCAGTGCGATTGCACTCTTTTCCATCGTGATAAAACGGTTTGGATCAATGTAACCTAAAATGACATCATATAACGTTCCAAGATAAGCTTCCTTGGAAGCGTAAATACGGTTGACATCCCCTTTTCCACGGTTATCCTTCGATACGGCTCTCTCATTTACCAGCTTTTTGATATCCTGATTGGAATAACAGAAGCCCTCCTCCGTGATATACCCCGGTTCCGGCATCTTTCCGGAATGGCTGAAATAGGAAAACTTTTTGATCTCAGAATCATTTCTTCTCACTTCAAACGCAATGCCCACACACGTAGTGATGTGCGTTCCCGTGTCCTTGATCTCCAACGCAATGACCGAGCAGAAATCGCAGTTTCCACGGTTTGCAGAACCATCTTTCTGCTCACCACGGAGGTAGCTTAAGACACTTCTGCGGTTTTTGGCATCATCCGCCGCCTTGTTCAAAAAACTCGGACTGAAGCTTCCATATAAAATAACCTGGATTGCATCCATAACGGTCGATTTTCCAGATCCGCTTTTTCCACTGAATAAATTCACATATTCATTAAATTCTAATACTTTATGATTAATTCCACCCCAGTTGTTCAGACACATGCGGGTGAAAATTTTCTTTGCCTGGCTCAAATGTACTGCTCCTTTTGTCAATGATCTAATTCTCTTTTTCCTCTTCTGTCAGAAGTTCTTCCACCTCGTCCTGATAGGTGCGCACCAGCTCGTTGATATCCATCGCAGAGCAGAACACGTTTACGGTACTGTAAATATAAATCGGGGTAAAATCTTCCAGATTGGCAACGGCACCCGGCAGTTCGATCATCTGATGCGTTTTCATCAGAACAAGTGCATCGTTCCACTCCTGTCCTGTGAGACGTCTTGTAATAAGGTTTGTATTTTTTCCATACTCACGGATCTCTGCCAGATTTGTAGTAGTTGCATGCAGACCTTCCCCCATGATTTTGTCACGATAAATCATTTTTAAAAGAATGACCAGCTTCGTTGTCATAAGGCTCATACGCTCTGTCATAACGCCATCCCCCGTGATCCGGAAAATATGTTCCTGCGGATCATGCACAAGCTCGCAGTCCAGCACAGACAGATAGTCCGCGATAAACTCTCTGTGGCGCAGACACACCTGATACCTCGGATTGTCGTGCTGTACCAGAGTTGCCGGGTCACATTTCACCTGTAAAATGCATGTCTGCCGGAATAAATCCTGTATCGTTTTTCTGATATTTTCTGCCTCGCCCTGTGAGACAGTCTCCATATATTGTAACATCTTTTTTCCAATGCCTTCTTTCATGTATAGTAACGCAATTTTATTTATTCTGCCCGATCACAAGTCTCGAATAAGTTAGTCCGTCCTCACTCCGTATCTCGCCGTCCACCGATACCGTATCTTCCGCCAGACGTTCCTCCGTCTCTTCCTGCCAGAGGAAAAGAAGTTTTTCCAGATCCTCCACAGACTGTACGGTCTCTTCTGTTGCCACAAAGACTCCATCCACGGTATTTTTTCTTCGGAAACTCTGTAACTCGTTTCTTGTATACAACGGCTTTGGAACAAAATCCGTCATGTGCTGTTCCCTTGCGTCTATTTCTTCGTCCAGCATCACCGGTGCAAATGCTCCGTCCCCGCGGTCTCTTCTTCCAGCAAAACTGTTATCTGTAATATTTTTAAACTGCGAAGAAAAACGGATACGCTCTCTCATTTCCACCAAAATCTCATCTTTTTTCTCACTGCGGTCTAACAGATTGATCAGTTTGATGATGTTATCTTCCTCACTGACGCCCTCCTGCAAAATGTAATGGATGCGGGCCAGCGCACGCTTTGCAAAAACGGTTTTCTGCTCAATGAGTTTATTGTATTTGCGCTCGATCATGTCAAATTCCCGCTCCAACTGCATCACGATCCTGCTCGTATCCTCACAATACTGCAATCTGTACTCATTTCTCTTCTGTAATAGTGTGCCTGTTTCGAGAGAATTTTTTTCTTTCAGAAGCACCGCTTTTTTCTCATCATTTTCGTTTAAAATTTCACTGATAAGTTCTTTCACTGCCTCCTTGTACCGGTAAAAACTGTCCGTCGTCGTGAGGATTGCATATTTTTTGCTGTCACTGTTGTTGATCTCCTCCACAAGCACCTGCTGAATCCCGATAAAATGTTTCTGGGAGGACAGCTCATCAAAATAAGAACGCATTCCATCCTGCATGTTGGACAGCAGTTGTCCCAGACTTTTAGATGTGCGCAGTGCACTTTTTAAAATATCATTGTTTTTTTCATTATCGGAATGATAGGTAAACAACGCACTGTAAATGGAAAGCATGCTCTCTCTTTCCCGGCTGTCATCATCACTCTGCAGCTTTTTAAACAACTCGACATACAACTGGCTGTATTCCGGGAAAGAGATCACACAGGTATTCAGTTTCTCATCAAAATCACTTTTCAGCCATCCCCACCGGATCAGGTGGTTTAACATGCCGGAAGGAGAATCGCTTGGAAATAATGCATCCGGCGTTTCTCCTTCCTCCATATCGTCCTCTTCCTGCCACACGATCTTTGATTTCTCGATCGTATTCTCAATAATAAGCGCACACTCTTCCTGCGTAAGACCGAGAGAAGCATATACTTCATTGTTTTCCTCGTAAATGGCTGTGACAAACTGCATATATGCTTCCCTGTTTTTTGTGCGGAATAATTTATAAAAATCATTTGGAATTTTCTTCTTTAAAATCATGTATCTTAATTCCTTTGTTTAAAGCTCTGTCTTGTTATTATACACTATTTTTAAAGGCTTCCACAAGTTTATTTCTGATACTGCTATAAAGAAAAAGAGAAATCGTACAGACAAAATATAATGTTCCTGCTCGCATAGCTCGCAAAGGAAATCATATTTCATCCGTACGATTTCTCTTTTTTATTACCTATACTTTTTAAGCCTCATCCTTAGGAAGCACAATATTTAAGACCAGTGCAACAATTGCAGCCGGAACGATTCCGGAACCACCGAAGATCAACTGCATGGTATCCGGCAGCATTCTTAAAATGTCACTGTTTGCTCCAAGTCCATAACCAAGTCCCAGTGCGACAGATACGATCGTAATATTTCTTCCGGTCAGTTTTTCCTTTGTGATCAGCTGGATACCGCTGACTACGATAGAGGAAAACATCATAACTGCTGCTCCACCGAGAACACTCTGCGGCATAATAGAGATCAATGCTGCAAGCTTAGGAAACAGTCCGCAGAGAATCAATACTCCTGCTCCGCACGCAAGTGCCATGCGGTTTACAACCTTTGTCATCGTAACCAGTCCGACATTCTGGCTGAAAGAGGTATTCGGTAGTACACCAAATAACGCAGCAAGCGAAGAACCAAGTCCATCACACATAACACCTCCGGAAAGTTCCTTGTCTGTTGCTTCACGTCCAAGTCCGCCTTCCATAACACCGGAAATATCACCGATCGTTTCCACGGCTGTCACGATAAACATGATCAGTACCGGCACGATCGCACGCATATCAAAAATCGGTTTTACCGGCATTACTTTCGGCAATGCAAACCAGGAAGCTTCTCTCACTTTATCAAAATTCAAAACCCATGCCTTGGTGTATTCCACTCCGTCAGCATTCACTGCGGTTGTCGGAAGGATCATTCCCATAATAAAACATAACACATATCCTGCAATAATACCGATCAGGATGGAGGAAGAACTTGCCATTCCCTTTGCAAAGTGTTTTACCCCAAGAATAATGATCAACACAACAAGACCGATGAATAAATTTTCCAATGAACCATAGTCAGCCGCAGAAGATCCTCCTCCAAAGGAGCTGACACCAACACTGATCAGGGAAAGTCCGATCGATAAAACTACTGTTCCTGTCACCACAGCAGGGAAAAATCTGCGGAGCGGTTTTAAGAAAAATCCAAGCACGCCCTCAAACAGACCACCGATGATCGATGCACCCATGATCGCGCCATATGCGATCACTCCGCCACCCATAACACCTGCAACGCTTTTAAATACACCAATAAAACCGGAACTCGTTCCCATAATGATCGGAACACGTCCACCGACAGGACCGATTGCAAAAAGCTGAACCAATGTGACAACGCCGGCAATGATCATTGCATTCTGTAATAATTCCACATAAACCTCTGCAAAGTCAGATGCTGCTCCAATACCGCATGCACCACAGATCACGATCAGCGGTGTCAGGTTTCCGACAAACATTGCCAGAACATGCTGCAAACCATAAACGATCGCTTTCGGCCATGGAATTCTTCCGTCCATTTCATAAGGGGATGTGTACTCTTTTGTTTTTTCCATTTTTTAAACTCCTGTTATTTTTACTTTTGTTACAGACAGTCTGAATGAACCGGCTTTTTCTATCTGCCAGCATATATTTTCATCCTGTTTTTCCTATAATCCGATAGCAGTATAGCATAGGTTCTCTTTTCCTGAAAAGTCATTATTATTAATGAATTTTATCGATATAACTAATAATTATCTGTTCAAATATATAAAAATGTTCCTCAGATCTTCTTTTCTCACCGATAATAACAGTTTTGACTGCATCCATCCGGAAAAAGTGACGCTTTCATTTCCCTCTGATATTGCAACTCATTGTCTGATTTTTCCAGAATATCCAGAGCTTTCCGCAACTGCCTTATATCCTTTTCCATAAAATCGGTATAATTGCCACGACCAACCAGTTTTAAATGGGTAATGCCGACCTGTTTCATGCGGTAAAGTGCGCAGAGCCCACAGCCGGTACTGCCGGTCAGATAACCATCTTCATCCAAAGGAAGTCCCTTCCCCTCTTTTTCCTGTATTCTGTCTGTTTCTGCCACATCTTTTTGCGCAGCATCTGTCTCTTCTTTCTTGTGCAGATTTCCCAGTTCATATGGTACTCTGCAAAGATGTGTCAGTTCATCACAGTGCAGGGAATTACAGAATGCCCCGGAAAAATGACAGAGTTCATTCAAAATGAAGGCTTCATATTCATCTGGAAACATATATTTTTCCTCTATATTTTCCTTTATATCACATTTGTAGTTTATTTTCTTATCATTTACAAATTTAATACAACTTTGCATATCTTCCAGCGAATTTTTTCTGTGAAAAATCACACGGCGGATTCCAAACGGTAACATCTGTTCTAACATTCCCCGGTTCACTTCTGCGGTCTCACCGCTTAAATGGATTCCGCAGTTGATTTTCTGCTGTCTGAGGTACAGCATCAGTGCCGGGTCTGCAATGATAAAATTTTCAAAGCCTGCTGCCATGCACTGTGTGATGATCTCCGCTATGACAGGATACTGCTCCCCTGTATAGTAGAGGGAATTAAACGTCAATTTTACCGGCTTGCCATAATAGTCCACCATTTTTTTCAGAATCTGCAGTTCGCTCATGGAACCAATCTGCACATTGTAAAAAAGTACTTCCCTACGGTTTAACGGATGGATCACACCGTACTTTTCCGCCCAGGAAAACGGCACATATCCACAAAAGAATTCATCCGCCCCCGCTTTTACAAATGTCTCATATTCATCAATACTTCCTAAACCTGCGACAATTTTCATCTGTTAAAGTTCCACTTTCTCAATCACGCAGGTATGTGTCTTTGTCTTTTTATCATAATTAATTCCGGCTAACAGAAGATTACCTTTGTAATCCTCTAAGGATTTCACGTACTTTTTCTCTTTTATTTGTGCGATTGCACCTTCTGCATCCTTATCCCACTTTAATTCAATAATCACTGCCGGCTTATCTGCGTGTATTTTTCTTGGGATCATGCAGATATCTGCAAAACCTTTTCCTGTCGGCAGTTCCCGGATGATCGTATAATATTCTCTTGCAAAATAGAATGCCAGATGAATGGTACAACTCAATGAGTTTTCATCATGATACTGAAGAATTGAAATCTCATCATGGACATTCTCAATTCCGGCAGCAACTGCTTTTGCATCCTGATTCCATAATGCTTCCACTAACTTACGCGAATTTTCGACCGAACGCATTACCTCGTGCCAGTCCATGGTACTGATGGCATTGAGATATTCCTGTGACACTTCTTTGTTTGGAATGGTCACTTTCTCTGTCTCACTGTTATATGTCAGATAACCAAGGTGCACCAGTAAGGTCAGTACATCATCCTTTGTTGCAAAAGTTGTCATGTCGTTGCTGAATGTTCCGGTATTAATACGCACACCCTCCCCTGCAAGCATCTGGATCACTGAATCTTTCAATCCATCCATATTCATCTGAATATATATTTTCAGTGCCTCATAGGTCTCTGTTCGGTTCCAGTATGTGCCGAATTTGTGCCGCAGCATCGCTTCTACCACTGATTTCGGGCTATAAATTGAATATCTTTTGTCGCCAAAACGACTATGTGAAATCAGATCATATCCATCATACCACGCTTTGACTTCTTCAAAGTTCATGGCATATTCCTCACACAATCCCTTAACTTCTTCTTCCGTAAACCCAAAAAATTCTGCGAGTTCTCCCGGATCGGTCATCGAGTACTCCATAAACATATTCAATGCCGAGTGAGAACCGTATTTTTTTATCGGAAGTATCCCTGTCATGTATGCAAGAGCAATGTAGTCTTTGTCTTTCAACCAGAAACGCAGAAAATCCAGATATTTTTTTTGTGCATCTTTATCCTGTTGATATTCGCGGAACAGGCAATCCCATTCATCAATCAGAATGATAAAAGGATGATGGGTATTGGAAAATATATTCCGCATGACAAAGATCAGATTATCTTCTTTGGCATATTCCGGATATCTGATTTTCAAGTCCTTCATCACCTGTTTTTGCAACTGTTCTAACATCTCATCCATACTGTGTGTTCCACTCAGGAAATCCTGCATGTTAATTTTTAACACATCATACTGGTTCAAATGTTCCAGATATCCTTCTGACTGACTGATTTTAAGTTTATCAAAAAATTCTCTGGTATCGCAGTCTCTGTCATAATATGCACTCAGCATATTTGCCGCCATAGACTTTCCAAATCGTCTTGGACGGCTGACGCAGACATATTTCTGCTCTGTTCCAAGCAGTGCATTCATTTTCCCAATTAGTCCACTCTTATCAATATATATCTGTGACCGCAAACTTCCCTGGAAAGCTGCGCTTCCCGGATTAAGATAACTTCCCATAAAAAATCCTCTCTGAATCACGTTGTTTATAGAAGTAATTTTTCACGCTCTTTTGTCTTTTATTATAAGGATTGAAAGAATAAATCACAAGCAAATTATTCCGTATGGGCTACGCTTTTACGCATTGCCGATCTCTGACACACCCGTTCTATCTCCGTTTCTATCTTATGGATGCATTCCGTTACAAATGCTGCTCTACACTCGTTGTCTGCCAGTGCAATCGCTGCATCATTCATCATTTTAAAGTTTGGAACAGAATCGTTTGGCTTTTGCAACATTCACAGAATCTGCGATCTGCATCCCTGCTCTTAGGGAATCACCCGACTTAAGCAGTTCATCAATTACCATATTTCTCACCTTCTCACTTGTATAACCGCTGATTTGTTCTATGTTCTGGATAAACTGTTCCAAAATAGGAACCATTCCTGTATTTTCACAATTTTTACATGCCTTCAGCCAGTTTAAAATGTGCTCACGGAATGAGAGACAGACGATATCCTCCTCCGGTACTGACTGGCTGCCAGAAGATGTGCTGTCTTTTCCCGGTCTGTGTCCATCCAATGTCAGATAATACACTTTCGCCTGCGCATCTCTTCTTTTTGCATACTGATAATAATCAAAGCACTGGCTTTTCTGGTCAGCCGCATATATTTTCACTTCTATCGGAAGAAAATAGCTGCCAATTTCAATTACAATGTCGATTCTCCGCTCATCATCAATCGCATATTCTGCCGTCACAATTGCCTGATCTGCCAGTTTTGTATCCATTTTTTCCATTCCAAGACAATCTCTCAAGAAAATTTTTAAGTACTCTGCCCCTGCGCCATGCTGCCCTCTCGGATTTAAAAGGTCAGCTATCATGCGGCAGATCAGAACTTCCTTTGACTGTATCTGTAAAACAGAAAAAATATTGTAATCTTTTGTTTTTAATAAATTTACATTTTCCGTGTTCTGCTTGATTACACGGTCAAGAACAGACTCCATCGTATTTTTCTCCCCTGTTGCATTTCAGCGGAATCGTTTTCTATATAAAAATGCATTCCTGTCCAGACAATGTCCTACTATTACAAAGAAACATTCACAACAATCCGGTCAATCCCCTGTTCGAGATAATCCTGCAATTGTTTTTCATCCCACAGTATTTTCTCATCATATCCAAACAGTGAATTATATCTTCCCACCATTTTCAAATGCTTCGGATATAGAAATACTTTTTTGTTACAATATCTTGGGCAGTTTTCCGGCAACTTTTGTTTTCCCCTGTCACCATATCTGCAAACGGCATAAAGCGTACAATACTGCGAGGTATTTGTCTGGAAAAAAGGAAGATGCAGGCTGTGGTGTCCATCTGGGATTGTAACCTTATATCCACATGATTCAAATTCAAATCTTTGTATATCGAATGTATTTTTTAAATAATCCTGATAAAATCCACAATTCAAATTATTTTCTGCCAGACTGTCCACATGATTCCCGATACCATGTTTATAAGGTAAACGGACATCTTTTCTACGTTTATTTAACAGAACTCCCAACACTGGTTTTAAGTGTGGTTTTCCCTGCAGAAGTATAGGCATCGCCCAGTCGTTTACGATAATTTCCTCCTGATCCTTGCCTGCCTCTTTTTCTCTGCTTTGGCACCATACTTCAAGTTCCTGCAACAGTTCATCAATCTCTTCCAACAGATGATTCCTAATATATGAGAAGGCAAGCGTCACCGCAAGATTGTTCTCCAACGCTTTCTCCAACACCTGAAACAGCAATTCTTTCCTTGGAAAAAGGTTGTGGCAGAACTGGTTTCCAATGTAGATTCTTGTCACTCTCTTCTGACTCAATGTGTGATGTTCCAAAAAATTGTTTTTCCAGTAATCGTGGCAAAATCTCGTCCAGTCTTTTTGTAGAAAATCATAATATAATTCCGGGCGGTCTATTGTGATGGCGAGCTCGAATTCAGGGAAATCTGTAATATTCCACTTTTTATGCTCCCACGTATTCCTGCACTCCTGTATTCCATCACCAACACAACTGAACCACTCTTTCTTCTGCTCTTCGAAGTTCTCTGCGTAAACTTCGTCCAATTCTGCCGGATAACCAACCATTTTTTCTGAAAGATACGCATCATCTCCTGCGAGTTTTAGCGATATGTAGTTGTCATAATCTGTCACCAGACGCTTTACCTGCTCCCTGTATTCCCCGTTTTTTGTCCACACCGAATAGATAAAGAAAAAAGGCGTCTCCTCTGTTAACTTCATCTCTCTTTCCTTCTCTGCCAACTGCACTTTGCGGTAACAGTCAGCAGAAAAGTCAAAAAAACAAATCTCAAGGCACGCCGCTTTTTCTATTTTTTCCGGTACACGAAACGAAAAACCTTCCTCCGACAGTCCTGTGATTCTGATTTCCAGATGATCACAGAAACCGCCAAGAAGTCCAAATGAAATCATCGGGATTCCGTTTATTTTTTCCATTTATTTTACCAGATTACACTCTTTTTTCATTTTCTCTACAAGGTCTTTTACATACTGCTCGGCATTTTCTACCGGAACTTTCTCCATAAGGCTCTTGTCACGGGTGGAAACTTCCACAACAGACTCTTTTAAGTTACGTGGGCTCACAACAACACGAACCGGAACCCCTAAAAGGTCTGCATCGGAGAATTTATTTCCGGCACTTACGGAGCGGTCATCATAGATCACTTCCACACCGGCATTCTGTAAATTCTCATACAAAGTATCTGCTACTTCCCTGACACCTTCTTTGTCAAGGTTCATCGCACAGATGTGAACCTGCCACGGAGCAATGCTCATTGGCCAGATTGGACCATAATCATCATGATGTGCTTCACAAATGGAAGCTGCCATACGTCCGACACCGATACCGTAGCAACCCATAATTGGATTTTTGCTTATGCCATCTTTGTCCACATAGGTCATGTTCATGGTCTTGGTGTATTTCGTTCCGAGCTGGAAGATGTTACCAACCTCAATACCACGGGAAATGGTCAGTGATTTCTTACCGCAGCATGGGCAGATACCGCCCACCACAACTTTTGCAAGATCAACATACTCTGCATCCGGGAACTCGCGCTCCATATTCAGGCCTGTGTAATGATAATCCACTTCATTGGCGCCGCAGACAAGATTTGTTGTTCCCTTTAAAGAACGGTCAAATAAAACGATACAGTCTGCATTCTGGTTCACCGGTCCGATAAATCCTGCCTGAATGCCACTCTCCTCTGTGATCACTGCCGGATGGACATCGCAGCCAAGGTAATTGGTCAGCTTTGTCTCATTAATTTCGAGGTCACCGCGCACAAAAATGAGAATATATTTGTCATCGGAATTTCTCTGGTAAACAACGGCTTTCATGGATTTCTTTGCATCCACATGTAAAAATTCACAAACCTGTTCAATTGTATGCATCTCAGGTGTATGAACCTTTGTCAGCTCCTGCATAGCCTCTGTCTCGTTCTCTACAATATTTTCGGCTGCTTCCATATTGGCACGGTAATCACACTCATTACAGATTACGATGGAATCCTCTCCGATTGGAGTTAAAAGCATGAACTCATGGGAAACATTTCCGCCCATCATACCGGAATCGGATTTTACAGAAACTACCTCCGGGATACCTGCTCTTGCATAGATTCTCTCATATGCTTTGTGACATTTATCATAGTACTGCTCTAAATCTTCCTGACTTGTGTGGAAAGAATAAGCATCTTTCATGGTAAACTCACGCACACGGATCAGTCCTGCTCTTGGACGTGCCTCGTCACGGAATTTTGTCTGGATCTGATAAATCATGAATGGGTATTTTGCATAGCTCTGTCCATATTCTCTTACTAACTGAACGGCTGCTTCCTCATGAGTCATACCAAGAACCATCGGTGCTCCGTTTCGGTCTGTAAAACGTAAAAGTTCTTTTCCGATGCTGTCATATCTGCCAGACTCCTGCCAGAGACTTGCCGGCATAACAACCGGGAACTGTACTTCCTGTCCATCAATCGCATCCATCTCCTCACGGATGATCTGCTCGATCTTTCTTGTAATTCTGCGGAGTGGCATATAAGAAGAGTAAATTCCGTTTGCCACATTCTTCATGTAACCACCACGGATCATAAGTGCGTGGCTGTCTACCTGACAATCCGCCGGTCTTTCCTTAAATCTGTCACCTACTAATTTTTCTAATTTCATATAATCCTTTCTCCTTTTCTTGAATACAGATATTTTCGAAGCAGTAAAAAAGCCCCAAGCCAATATGAAAATATCAGCTTAGGGCGAACTATCTGTCCGTGGTACCACCTAATTTCGGTAAAACCGCTCTCACGCATACAGGAAACCTCCGATATGCCAGCTCTGTAACGGGAGCTCCCGATGAAGCTTATTAATGAATCCGCGCTGCTTTTCAACATCTGATGCAGATTGCGGCTACAATATCCACGTTCACTTCACGCTCAAAGACAGGTTCCGTTTTCATCATGAAAGGCTCGCACCGACCGCCTTCTCTCTGCACATCATAGGAAACGTACTAACTCTTATCATCGCTTTCACATAATTATCAGCTATAAACTCACTCATAATTATCACTTTTCATGCTATGTTGGAGAATAGCACTTTTTTCCCCCGAAGTCAACTATATTTCTGACAAAATCGGCCGTTTGTTCTGTCAATGCAATTTATCAGCACTTTCATCCTGATTCGTTTATCGTTTCAACCCTATCTCAGATAAAACCGGTAACTTGTCTCCGTGTGATAGGTATCTCCCGCTTTCACCACCGGTGACGGAAAATCCGGTTCATTCACCGCATTTGGATAAAACTGGGACTCCAGACAAAATGCACTTCTGTCGTGATAGGATGCACCACCTTTTCCGGTCTGCTCTCCGATAAAGTTTCCTGCATAAAACTGTACACCACAGCAGTCAGTTTCCGCTTCTAAGGCAATTCCACTCTCCCGGCAGTATGCGTTTGCCATAATCTTTTTCTCACCTGGTCTGCCGAGAACATAATTGTGATCGTAACCGCCTGTAAAATGAAGCTGTTCAAAATCTGCCCTGATATCCTGTCCAATCTGTTTTTCTGTTCGGAAATCCATCGGCGTTCCCTCCACCGATGCAATCTCTCCTGTCGGAATCGCACTTGAATCCACGACTGGCGTATAGGCATCTGCGAAAATCTGCAATACCTGTCCTTCAATGCTTCCACTCTCGTGACCATTCAGATTAAAATAGGAATGATTCGTGCAGTTCATAACCGTATCTGCATCCGCTTTTCCATTATATACAATATGCAGTGTATCATCATCTGCAATCGTGTATGTAACGGTAATCTCCATGTTGCCCGGGAATTTCTGCTCTGTCTCTGAACTGTAGTGATAAAATGTGATGCTATTGTCCGTGTGTTCTCTCACTTCCCAGATGACCGTGTTAAACCCGTTTTTTCCACTGTGGAGATTATTATGATTCTCATTCTCGTCAATCCTGTACTCTTTTCCATTGATCGTAAACCGGCTGTCTTTGATACGATTTCCGTTTCGTCCGATAATCGCCCCAAAGTAACTGGTATGTTCCTCATATCCGGTCACGTTATCATACCCAAGTACAAGGTCTTTCTGTACCCCTGCCTTGTCCGCAAATAAAAGAGAAACCAGTGTTGCACCATAGTCTGTCACCTTAATCGTTGTGTTGTTTTTATTCTCCAACACATATAACGAGGCTTCTTCCCCTCGCTTTGTTACACCAAAATTCACTTTTTCCATGCTGCTCTTCTCCTTTTCTATGTAGTCTGGCAATACGCCTGACCTGTTAAAATTGTTAATGATTACCGCAACATTTTCTTTTGCCCTATGCAATCAATCTGAAAATCTGCAAATAATTACATATTCCCCAATATTTTATATAAAATTTTATAAAGTGATGCTGCCTCTTCCTGATCAAGACAGACGCACCCACCAACCTTTTGCGGAATTTCCACGGCTTTATCTCTTAACTTTTCACCCTCTGTGGTGAGCGTGACGATCAAAACTCTCTCATCCTCTTTTGCCCGGTTCCGTTTTACCCAGCCTTTTTGTTCCAGCTTTTTTAAAACCGGGGTGAGTGTTCCGGAGTCGAGGTACAGATGTTCCCCGAGCTCCTTCACATTCATCTCCTTATGCTCCCACATGACCATCATGGTAATGTACTGTGTGTAAGTCAGATCCAGTTCATCCAGAAATGGCTTATACTTTTTTACAATTTCTTTTGATACTGCATACAATGGAAAACAAAGCTGTTTCTCCAGTTTCAATGCATCATATTTTTCCATATTGTCATCCTGTTGCCCTTACTGTGGTAAGCGCCGCTTTCTTTTATTATAACTGTTTTTTAATAAATTCTACAATATTTTCTTTTGGAGCGAAACCTACCTGTGTATCGACCTTTTCACCCTTTTTCAATACGACAAGTGCCGGGATATTCATGATTTTGTACTGCATTGCGAGATCCGGGTTCTCATCAACATCTACATTGAAAAAGTTTACTTTTCCTGCATATTCCTCGGAAACCTCCTCCAATACAGGTGCTAACATTTTACATGGTCCACACCATGTAGCAGAAAAATCAATGACTGCTACCTCACTTGCTGTTACTTCATTAAATTCGTTCTGTGAAATTTTCTTTACCATAATTTTTTCTCCTTCTTATCATTTACTTTGACTGGCGTTTTTTCTCTGCCAGATATGCAACTGCTGAAAGTGCGGCTACATTGCCCTCTCCTGCAGACTTGATATACTGGTACGGTGCACCGACCGCGTCGCCACAGGCAAAACAACCTGCAAGATTTGTGCGCATCTGACGGTCAACCGCAATATGATTGTCCTCTATTTTAAGTCCTGGCACTAACTGTGCAGGAGAAACACTTTCTCTTAAAAAAAATACTCCATCCACATCATATCGGTTCCGGTCTGTCACAAGTTCCTGAACCTTTAATGATCCCTCGACGGACACTGGCTTTTCCCTCAAAACTTCGACGGAATCTGCCACATTGACATCGGCTTCATACATTGGAATATAATAAACTTTGTCTGCCATCTCCGCCATAAAGTCGGCTTCCGCTTCCTCCTTCGGAGAAAAACCGATAATCGCTGCCGTTTTTCCTCTGTATAAAGGTGCATCGCAGGTGGCACAATAGCTGACGCCTCTGCCTAAAAACTGCTCCTCACCCGGATATACCTTTGCAGTGCTGACTCCGGTTGCAAGAATGACTGTCTGTGCCTCATAGTTTGTTCCATTTCCCTGCAAGGCAAAATACTCGCCCATCGCGTAAACTGCGTTGATCTTATCTTCTGTGATCTCAATATCCATCGCTTTTAAATGTGCTTCATAAGCAGCTTTCAGTTCCTCACCGCCAATGTCTGGCAAGCCGAGATAATTCTGAATTGTATGCGCTTTTTCCACTTTCAGGCTCAGATTTTTATTTCCAAATAAGATAATCTTCTTATTGCGGATCTTCGCTGTGATCGCAGCCTCCAGTCCTGCCGGTCCGGTGCCTATGATTGCAATATCATACCGTTCCATCTCTACCTCCATTCCTGTTATAAATACTTTGTTCCAGAATATTCTGTTTCTTCATTGTGATAATAAGCATTTATTCATATTGTCTCAAATTAAATTGTGTGCAATTTTTTTTGATAAATAGATTTTACACAATTTATTTTCTTTTGTCAATATAGTTTTTGTACTTTTTCTTTTATTATTCCTCAAAAAAGAATCAGTCCTCTCCCGGTATCTGCTTCTTCCCATTCCTTTATCCTGTCAGTCTCTCATAGACCGCTTCTGCAAATCTGCGATGACTTTCCTCGTCCATATGTTCCCTGTCCCTGCTGCTTGGCTCTGCAACATCCGATGCAGCAAGGAAATCAATCCCATGCTTTTTTGCAATTCTGCTGTAAACCGTTTTTAACTGTCTGGATGTCTCCATTGACTGTTCATCAAACTCCGGATCATATTCCGGTTCCCATACTTTTTCTCCGAGAAGGATCGGTGAGACCAGAAGAATCTTAATATGCTCTCCCGCCTGTCTGATCTGCCCGATGAGTTTCTCCACTCCGAGACCGATCACCTCTGCCGAGGCATGATAATAGGATTTGCAGTCATTTGTCCCAAGCATCAGAACAACCTGATCGATCGGTGCGTGGCTTTCTAATAAAACAGGTAATAAATCACTGCCCTTTCTGTTCTTACGAAGTTCATCCTCGAAAACTGTCGTCCGTCCGCAGAGTCCTTCCTCTACAATACGGCAGTCCTGCTCCTTTAACTTCTGCTGTAATATTCCTGTCCAGCGGATATTTTCTTTATACCGTTCTTTTGTTCCGGGGATTAAACCATATGTGTTGGAATCGCCAAAGCATAAAATTTCTCTCATTATTATTTCCTACTATTTCTATATGTTTTATATGATACAGATTATAATATGGAATCAGACATCTGTCAAGAAAGAATAAAGTATCTTTATAAGTACGACCTTCAACAACATTATAATGAACAAAAACATTAAAAACCGAAGTCAGCATAATCCTCCGGCAAAAATCTGTGATAAATAATGTGACATCCCTCATCTTTAAAGCAATAGTAATACGGTTCTTCTCCATCTCCTTCAAAGCGGATCATAAGATCAAACTCTCCATTATCCATCGGCTCCATCTGAACCTGCTTTCCCTTTGAGAGGAAAAGGTCTTTCACCTGCTGCATCGTACAGCCATGTTTTCCGACCAGCTCTACCAACTCCCGGATAAACTCATTCGGCTTCATATGCGCATGCACATATTCTGCGCCCTGCTCCGGTATATGGAAACAAAATCGATCCCCTTTATTGGATACCAGCACATTCCCCAGTTTTTCCTTTGTATATGCACCAAATCCCGCCAGGATCTTTTTCATCTCCTCTGCATCCGCCTCTGTCTCAAAAAAGTGATCCAGGGAGCTGAGCGGATAATACAAACGAATCTCCTCTTTGCGGTATCCAAGTTTTGCCTGCTCCTCCTTGATCACATCAATAATACTGTTTTCTAACCGATGATACGTCATATATCCTCCTTGCTTTTCGAGCAAAATGTCTGGCGAAAAAAATCCCGCCAGACATTTTTTATTCCTTATAATTATCATTTACATATTTCTGAATGGCCGGACTGTCTTCCGGCATACGGCATCCCACAATATATTCTCCGTGATTGTCCGTGCTTCTGATCACCACGCCCTCCATGGTGCGTTCCTCTTTTACCGGGAAATCCGGAATGTCAAGTACCAGCTGTGTTCCCTTAAGTTCCGCAAAATCGTCTGATGCTGCTGCAAATGCAAAGCCATTCGCACTGACATTGACCATTTTTCCGCAATATGTTTTATCCGTATCTTTTCTCGTGATCGTACAGGAATTTGCGATCGGCATTCTCGGATATTTTCTTCTGTTTGCAATGACAGGTGTTGTTTTTACCACTAAATGGCATACATCTCTTCCCTGCTCATTTTCCACATTTGCCAGAACATCCGTCCAGTTGTAAAGGACATTATCAACCACGATCTGAATATCATATGGTGTCTTTTCCCGGATGCTGCCCAGTGCCTCACGGTCCATCTGAAGCCATAACTCGCTGCCACTCTGTCTTACGACTTTTCCATGATACTCTTCCCGTGTTTCTCCTTTTCTGACCAAAACACAGTGCATCTGCGGTTTGACATCCTGAATACCCATAAAGCCACCGACACCTAGTTTTTCCATCATGTCCTGAACAACGGTCTCAATCTTATTCACATTATGTGAGGACTCATCGTATTTGTTCAGCATTGTCTTGGTTGCGCCATCTGCACTTCCAATGCTGTCTGTCATGGCATTCATGACATTACAGATTCCCTCCATATTGGAAACCATCTGATGGTTGGATTCTTTTACATCCTGCATTGCGGAATCAATGACACTCAGATGTTGTTCAAGTTCCGCTGCATCTTTTGCAATTCCTGACACACTCTCGTTGACCACTGCAACTTTTTCAGAGGTCTCCTGGATCAGATTGACGGTCTGTCCGATAGAATCTGTCATCTTAACGGAAGTGGTTCCAAGATTTGCGAGTGCCGCCATGATACGGCTCGAAGACTCCTGCGTCTCTGTACTTAAGTTCCGGATCTCATCTGCTACGACTGCAAATCCTTTTCCTGCATCTCCTGCTCTCGCTGCTTCGATCGATGCGTTCAATGCCAGCAGATTCGTCTGGGAGTTAATGGATTCAATGGTGCTGACTTCTGTTTTCACACGCTCGAACTCTTTCTGGAATTCTGAGAGGATCGTCTCAACTTCGTTGGACAGCTTTGCCATCAGCATTGTTGTCTCTGCCACTCTGGATAATTCTCCGGAGCTTTCATTTGCATGGTCTGCGGATTCGTTCATCAGAGTGACCATCTGCTCCATCAGGGATGCCATGCGTTCCACCTGCTCATTGATGTTGGTCGTCATGTCCATCGAGGACATTGTCTTATCATGAAGGACATTATTGTTCTGCGTCAGTTCACTCATTCCCTGCACAACTGTCGTGGAACTCTGTCTGTTTTCATCCTCTAATTCCCTGACAACCGTAACTCCGTCCATAATCTGATTACCGGCACCTTTTACCTGCTCAACAGTCGTAACCACCCGCTCTAAATCCGCTTTGATGGAATTGGTCAATGCTCCGTCTGACTCATTCAGATGGTCGATCGACACAACATAACAGATATAACAAAGTATGATACAGGATGCCTGCAATGTGTAATCATTCACATTGGATGCACTGTTCATTCCGTTCATAAATTTATGTACACTGCTGGCAATACTGATCACTAATGTACCAATGCCACATTGCACCATATACGTCCTGTCTTTGAACAAAACCAGCATACTCGTCAGAGGAAATATATACATAAACGACAGTACCGATTCACTCGTACAGACAACAAATGCATAAAACACACCATACCCGACCGCAACAATAAATTTATAATACTGCGTTGCTGCTCCCTGCAGACGGAGTACCACCACTCCAAACAAAAACGGGATCCAGCAGATCGCCATAAACATTGCATAGTAAGGCAGCGTATGTAATCCCTTTGCCGTATCTGACGTGTACGACAGTGAAAGGATCAATGACAATGCCATCCAGACATTGCGCGCCTTTTTGTTTGCCTTCATCTTAAATACTTGTGCATCGTATTCCATTCCCTTTATCCCCGCTTTCACACTGACAAAAGCTGTTTTTCAGCTATTTGTTTTTTTCCTGCTCTTCTTTTGCATTGTCGAGTGCGATCAGTTTTGAAATGATCTCCTCACAGATCTGTGTCACATTCTTGCCATCTGTTGCCACCGTAATATCCGCAACTGCCTCATAACGCTCTTTTCGTTTATCCATCAGACTGCTGATGAACTCCACATTCATATGATCATTCAAAATCGGACGCTCGTCACTGTCCTTGACACGCTCATAGATAGTCTCAGGCTTCGCTGTCAGTAAAACAACACGGCCATTTTTCTTCATATGATCTGTGTTCTCTTCCCTCATGACAACACCACCACCGCAGGAAACGATCGTCTGCTTTCTCTTCTGCAGCTCGATCAGTGTATTGCTCTCTAAGTTACGGAAATAAGCTTCCCCATACTCATCAAAAATTTCTGAGATAGACATACCCTGCTTCTCCACGATCATCTGATCCATCTCGACACGATCCATCTCAAGCTTATCCTTCAGTTCTCCTGCGATCGTGCTCTTTCCGGCTCCCATGAAACCTATCAGGAAAATATTGTAATCGAACAGACTCTTTGCCTGGATCCTTCGGCTGTTCTTCATGATATATTTGAAAATATCAAGAATCTCTTCCTCGAACTCATTGTCGCCAAGTTTTTGTGCCAATGCATCCGTCTGCTTCTTCTCCTGCTCCGGCTGTAAAATCGGGATACCGGTTGCCTTCTTATAAGAAATGATCTCCTGGATATGAGACATTCTGACTGCAAGCTGCTCTATAATAATATCATCACATTCTCCGATTTTTTCACGGATCTCCTCAATTCTGTCCATCGTTTTGCTAATCTCCTCGCTGTATACATATTCTATCGTAAAACCACTGTCTTTTTACAATTCTGCTCTCAGTATAGCAAGTTCAGAAACTTTGCGCAAGAAAAATATTTTAGTACACTAAAGTGCTATCATTACAGTCGTTAGTCCAACAAAATACTGCGTGATTTTTAGTTTGATCATGACATAGTCAATAAAATCGCTATATTCCTTGCGATACAAGAATTTCCATAACCGGTTCATTATGCATTTCACGAAATAACAAAAAAGCCGCAATCCCTTGTTGTTTGCTGGGGTTGCGACCAATTTTATATCTTTCAAATATCAAAGACAGGAGTATAATCAATATTTCCCTTATATAGTTACTCTAATTTTCAAATTTGGAATTATGATCCCGGACTGGAACTGGCTGTTTTAAAATATCCAATTTCATCTGATCCGCATCAACAATAGAAAAGAATCGTTGTTCTTCCAATTTATCAATTGCCTCAAAAATCTTGTCAATATAATCTCTTCTCGTTGGATATAATTTTTTTAATTTTTCTTCGCTGAAAGGAATAAAACAGCTATCCTGGTCATTTTTTTTCGTTCCACTGCAATATGTTGCGATTGGAACATCCAGTTGTGGGAATCGAAATCCACCTATGCAATTGCGATTTTCATCTAATACCTCATTATGATTTTCATCTACCTCAATTAATGACGGTGCATGCGGTGGCACTATATTGGCATCTCCAGACCACAATATCAAATTTTCTAATGCTTGACGCATAAATGCTTCCAAAGGCAGGCTTGTGATATCCGTACTTGGCAAGGCTGCTGTTTTTCCGAGTTTTTCAACTTCCTCGTACCCAGGTCTGTAAAATGCTCCTGAGAATGAATTGTGTGCCTGTCCGGCAAGTTCGTATAATCTGAATCTGTCTCCCAGTGCATCACTGTCTTCTCGTCTAAGTCCAATATATCCTGTAAAATCTTTGAAATCCCACTGTGTCATACATCGAATGACCGGTACCGGACAATTTTTTGTAATCTGAATTTCATCTGTTACTTCTGCAGGTGCTTCTTCCTGATTCAATGCAACCATTCTACATCCGGAATAGCTTAAGTAACCATCATATGGAACTTCTACAGGCGAAACCCTTGTTGTTTCATGAAATACGTTGATATAGGTAGAAAGCTGCATAGACGACTGCGAACAACCCACTGCAAAAACTTTATTTACAGGTCGGCCTGCAATTTTACTTCCTTCTTCTGATTTCATTAGATTACCAAGCTGTGTCAGCATATCCCAAAGCAATCCATCCTCTGTCTCTTTTGAGCAATGCTGCCAAAGTAAAATTTTCTGGTCAATTTCTCCAGGATTTACACTTGGATTCTTCCAAGAAACTTTTTCATATCTATTTGGATCAAATGTTTTTAAAGCTTTTGTACAAATTGCTCTGACCGTTACTCCAATATAAATATCACCTTCCTGCAGCATTTTCTGCCATAAAAGACACCACATTGGTGATACATCCCAACTGTTTGTAGAATTAAGCAATTCAACAATAACATTTCCACTAAATTTTGCAGGGTTTTCTGGTTTTCGAAGAATAAATCGATTCGTATAGTCAGCATTTTCGGTCTTAATTTCTGCCCGTCCATTTTTTAATGTATATACATTTGCTTTGCCTGAATACAAATATTCTTCTTCAACATATCCATAGCGTTTTAAATTGATTGGAACAAGCTGATGGTCAGCCGCCTCCCATGGTGCAGAATCCTCAGTACGAGGAAGTAATTGTACTTGTGAAACAATTGATTTTGCCATACTTTTCCCCTTTCATCTATTATATTCTATACCATTCCTGCAAATAAAACAGAAGATGCCGGAATTAAAATAAATGCACAGATAAGAATCATGATTGCGCACAATGCAACACTATATTTTGCAGTTCCTTTGTATTCAATACCGATATCAGAATATACAATTCCCATTAACGGGCAAGCACTCAAAGTATAGATTGCTGTACCACAAATCGCAATAACTGCACATGCAAATCCCATAACCTGTGCCTGACTGATTCCAGGAACTGACATTAAAGCCGGTATACAGCTTGAACAAATAATAACACCCGATACTGTATTAGAGCAGAAGTTTGTAGCAAGACTTGCAACAATTAATCCAATTACAATTGTAACCATTACTGGAAGCTGTGCAACTACTGGTCCAAGAATACTCTGCAGGCAAGCTGTAATTCCATACTGGTCACCACCAATAGCTCCTGCGTAGAACATAATTGCTCCAAGGAAAACAATCATTCCCCAAGGTACTTTGGAAGCTGATTTATTCAAATCCATAACAGGTTTTCCATCAACAGTAATTACGCATAATAAAGCACATACAAGTGTTACAGATGCTGCAATTGTGATTCCGCTAAAATAAGAAGCAACCGGTCCTAAGAACTCCAAAGATGCCATAATATAGCAAAGTAAAATAATTGCCATTCCACCTAATGCAATTTTACCGCGTTTTGAGATTGGATTTTTTTTCAATTCTTCTCTCATTGCTGCATCATCGAAACTTTCAAATTTAGAAACATCTGGCTTCATCCATAATTTTACCATTAAAACAGCTACAATTACTGCAAAAACCAAAAAGAGGAATGCAAATTTAAAGTATGTCATAGCAGTAAAGTTCTCAAATCCTAATGCTGCAACGATTGCAACCATTGTTAAAATATACGGACGACCCCAAATCAAGGTGGCATCACATAACTGTGATATCCAACCAATCAGTAATCCCTGTGATTTATAAAATTTATCTTCTTTTGTATATCCAATAGAAGTTGTCACATCGCTAAGTAACCGGAAGAATAATACAGAAACAACCTGTGGTGCTGTAAAAATAGAAATAATAATCATGGCTAATGTAAACATGATCATAAATAAAGTTGGTTTTCCATGAATAAATTTTCTGGAAATAATCCATTTTACAATCCACTCAAATGCTCCACTCTCTTCTAAAACTGTTGCCACCATAAGGAATGGAATTACTGCCGCTCCAACAATATTTCCCCACAAAGTACCATATGCTGAACCACCCGCTGCTGCGTTCAACAACACTGCCATTGTAACACTAAACAGGGATGTCCATCCTGTACCACAAGTAAGCCATAAATAAATCGTTGGAATAAATACGGCTAACATACTGATTCCCTGTTTTGTTAATCCATTTGCCTCAGGCAATAAAAAGTAGATTAACGCACCTACAATTACTGCAATTATTAAATGTTTTTGTTGTTTATTCATAATATATCCTTTCACTTTCATTCATAATCATTTACTGACACTATAATTTCATTGCTGCTTCGTATGCTTCTGCTGTTGCATCTAACGCTCTCCTTGCGCGGATTGCATCTCCAACAACATACGTCTCTTTTCCAAGTTCCTCTAACCGGTCTGCAAATGGATTATAGTTTCTGTAACCCATGGATAATACAACGGTATCATAACCTCTTGTCTCGTGCTTCTCACCATCTGCGGTCTCATACTCTACACCATCCTCATAGAAACGACATACTTTTGCACCGGTAATCTGACCAATTTTATATTCCTCAAAGTCTTTCATCAGATATAACTTATGCTCTTTGATGACATCTGCCCCTACCTGATCACGGAATTCGATGACTGTTACATCATGCTCCTGCTCTCCTAAGAAAGATGCAATCTCGCAGCCAACCATACCACCGCCGACTATAAGTACTTTCTTGCCCGGCATACGTTTTCCGTCTAGGATATCCGAACCGTAAATAATTGCTTCATTATCAATTCCTTCGATTGGAAGAACGAGTGTCTTTGAACCTGTTGCAACAATGACAGCGTCTGGATTTTCTCCTTTGATAAAGTCAATTGTGACTTCTTTGTTCATCACAATCTTGACACCGTCTTTTTCACAACGATGAATATAAGCACGAACCATGTTTGTGATATCACCTTTTCCCGGTGGGAACGCTGCCAGTCTCATGTTTCCGCCTAAAACATCACTTGCTTCATATAATGTCACATCATGTCCACGCTCTGCGGCAATAAATGCTGCGCATAAGCCACCGACACCGCCGCCGATAACCATAACTTTCTTTGTGACTTCTGCCTTTTTGATTCCCTCACACTCATGTCCAAGACACGGGTTTGTAAGACAGCGGAGCGGTTTGCCCTGATACATGTTCGGAACACAGCCCTGAAGGCAAGCGATACATGGAATCATATCCTCTAACCGTTCCTCTTTTGCCTTGTTTGGCATCTCCGGATCTGCAAGGCTCTGACGACCGAAAGCAACCAAATCTGCACGTCCCTCTCTCACCAAAAGCTCTGCATACTGTGGTTCTGTAAAACGTCCAACTGTAATCACAGGAATATTGACCGCACGTTTGATTTCAGAAACAAGTTCTGCGGAAAATCCTCCGTGGATTGTGGTTGGAGCCCACATATATTCATCTTTAATGTGAACCGCACGGGATACATGAAGCGCATCGACCCCACAATCCTCTAAATAAGCTGCAATTGCCGCACTGTCATGTACATCAAGCCCACCAAGCACCTCATCTGAACTGTTAATACGTGCTAAAACTGCAAGTTTATCGCCAACTTTTTCACGGATTTTCTCGATAATCAAGCGTGAAAATCGCATTCTGTTTTCGAAGCATCCTCCAAACTCATCCACTCTTTTATTTGTTCTCGGAGACATAAAAGAATTTACCAGATATCCATGTGCCATATGCACTTCAACTGCATCTGCTCCTGCTTTTAAGGCACGCTCTGCGGCATCCCCATATCCGTCAACCAGTACATAAATTTCCTCTGTCGTCAGCGTCTCCGGAATGTCCCTTCCACACTGGGCTTTGATAGAAGTTGCCGCCTTGATTGGTGCGCCTGCATTTTTTGCATTTCCTTCAGGTCCTGCATTCTGAAGCTGTATGGATACTTTTGCTCCCTCTGCATGACAGGCATCAATTATTTTTTTGAAGCTGTCAATTGTACTGTTATCATACAGACATGGTTTTCTTGGACCTCCTTTTGCATCCGGATGCACAACGGTTGCTTCGATTGTTACAAGACCAAATCCTCCTTTGGCTCTTGCAGCATAATAAGCAACGGACTGCTCACTCATCGTGCCGTCTGTATTAGCAAAGTTATTTCCCATTGGCGGTACAACAAATCTGTTTTTTACTGTCATGTTACCGATTTCAATCGGCTGAAACATTGCTTTGAATTTCATTTTTTTCCTTTCCTTTTATCACAAATGTCTGATTAATCTTCTAATAATTCAGGCCAGGCTTCTTTCAATACTTTTACGGTATTGTCATAAGTAAGGGAAGCCGCTTCCTTTAATCCTTTTGCAACAATTGCATCTGAGATAACTTCAACTCCTACTGCTCTTGGAGAAACGCCTGCCTCTTTAATCATCTTTACAAATCCAACGGTATCTTTTGCTCCTGTACCAGGTGCAAGGCGGTCATGCATGGATTCATCTCTTAAAACAGAAGCTGCATATGGTCTTTCATAGGCATCGTTAATCTGGATACTTACGACTTTTTCTCCAATTTCTTTTGTAAGAATATCGTAAGGCTGGTCTGCTCTTACCCAGTGCCAGGTGTCAAGGATAAGCATTGCATTGTCACATCCGGACTCTTTTACAACTTTATAGGCTTTGTCTAAGTTTGGGAGTCCGCTGTATGGCATTGGCTCTACACCAATAATATATTTTCCAGCTCTCTGGCATAATTCTTTTAATTTCTGTGCAGTGTATTCCACTGAATAATTTTCCATTAAACCACAGTTGATATGTTCTACACCAAATAACTCGCACATATGAAAGCATATCTGCTCTTTATATTTCTGCTCATAAGAGCGGTGTTCCTCTGCCCACTGAACGATATATTCTACTTCTGTTACTTTCATGTCATATTTTTCAAGGATTGCAAGAATGTCCTCATCATGCAGACCTTCATTTAATGCGTCCACATAAGTCTCTGCGCGAAGACCGATTCCTTCATATCCTGCTTCTTTTGCTGATTTTACACGCTCATCAAATGTACACTGGTCTCCTAATGTCCATGAGCTGATTGTGATTGGGTATTTTTTTGACATCATTTTTTTCCTCAATATTTTTTATCATTTATCTTTACAGACTTTTATGAATGAGAGTAAGAATTTTGTTTAAGTCCTCCGCATTCATCTGTCCCGGTGCCGAAGCTTTTCCGACTGCACCAAATGTCAGAGCTGAGCCAAACACTTCCCCGCAAAGACGGCTGATAAGTCCTGTTCCTGCCATTGACATTGTGATAATTGGTCTGTCCGCATACTCAGAGGCCATCTCCTCTGTGGCGGATAAAAGTGTCAGCACATCTTTTTTGTTCTGTGGCATAACTGCAATCTTTGGAATATCTGCATCAAGTTCCTGCATTTTACGAAGACGTTTTACAATCTCTTCCTTGTCCGGTGTTTTGTCAAAATCATGGTTTGACGCAACAACGACAACCCCGCTCTCATGTGCGGCATCTATCACTTCTTTCACAAATGCATCGCCTGTGAAAGCCTCCACATCGACTAAATCGATAAGTCCTGTTGCAGCTGCCCTTTTATTTAATTCTACATAGACTTCCGGTTCGATTTCTTTTTCCCCACCTTCTTTGGAAGTACGGAATGTAAAAAGAATCGGTGTATTTTTGAGTATTTCACGAAGTTCTTTTAACACATTCTCAACCTGTGCAAAGTCGAAAACGCCCTCAAACCAGTCAACGCGAAACTCTACTACATCTTTTTTCACGTTTTCAAATGATTTTGCTGCTGCAAGAATTTCTTCTTTTGTCTTTCCGACAATTGGAACACAGATTTTCGGTACTCCTTCTCCAATTCTTACACCACGGACTTCTACATAAGCACCCATACTTTTCTTTCCTCTCTCTTTTTATTCATATTTGATGTTTAATACTTCTTTCATATGCTCGATCGGCATATCTTTTCCTGTCCAGAGTTTGAATGCTGCTGCTCCCTGGAATAACATCATTCCAAGTCCGTTCATTGTCTTGCATCCAACTTCTTTTGCCATTTTACGCATGGTTGTTTCAAGTGGAGAGTAAGGTACATCTACAACGATCAGTTCCGGACGGAAGAAGGATTTATCAGGTACTACGGACATTCCCTCTAATGGTTTCATACCAACACCAGTTCCGTTAACGAAGATGTAAGAATCAGCCATTTCTTCTCTTAATTTTTCTTTGTCGTCAAGATCGTAAAGAGTTGCCTTGCAGTTTGTTCTCTCGTTGATCTTCTTTACAGTCGACTCTGCATTTGTCCAGAATTTATCATGACCATTGAAAATGGAGATTTCTTTTACGCCGTCTAATGCAGCCTGGATCTCGATTGCTGTCGCAGCGCCACCGGCTCCTACGATCGTCATTTTCTTTCCGATCACATCAATGTCGTTATCCTTTAATGCCTGCATGAATCCGATACCGTCTGTGATATGTCCTGTTAAAACACCGTTCTCATTTACGATCGTGTTAACTGCTCCGCAAAGTTCTGCTGCCGGAGATAATTTATCAAGGTACTGTCCTACAACTGTCTTATTTGGCATGGAAACATTTGATCCAACCATCTTTAACGCACGGATACCTTTTACAGCGTCTTCTAAAGTGCTGTTGTCAACTTCGAATGCAAGATATGCATAGTCAAGTCCTAAGTAAGCGAATGCCTCATTGTGCATTGCCGGCGAACTGGAATGTCTGATCGGGTAAGCCATTAATCCGATAAGTTCTGTGTGTCCTGTAATTCTCTCTGCCATAATTTTTTTCTCCTTTTTCCTAAAAAGCAATTATGTACGTAGTTAATATTGCTATGATTTTCTTGTTTCTAACTTGTCTGCCCACTTCGTTAAAAACTTAACAACCTCTGATAATGATATTATATAACGCTTTTTTTGATACATCCAATGCTAATTTTGTGTTTTTTTTAATAGCTTTTATGTATCAATCAGAGTATAATATACACAAAATACGCACATCTTTTTTGTAACCCATAGATATTTTCTATTATTTCAAGGAGATTTATGCATGACACTTAATCAATTAGGATATTTTTACCAGGCAGCGGTGTTACAGCACTTTAATCAGGCAGCAGAAAAAATGAATATTTCAGAGCCAAGTTTAAGCCGTTCTATCAGTGCTTTAGAAGATGAACTTGGAGTAACACTATTTGAAAAAAGAGGAAGAAATGTCATTCTGACAAAAGCAGGCGAGATTTTTTTAGAACATGCCACGCAGATTTTAGATGATGTGAAACGTGCAGAGAACAAGATGCACCATCTTGCCACTGACGGTGGGCATATCGACATTGCCTATGTATCCCCTCTGGCAAGAGAGTATATTCCGCACACTGTCCGGAATTTTCTCTCACTTGAGCAGAATAAGAATATCACCTTCAATTTCAATCAGGATATTACATCCGTGAATATTGAAGGTTTGAAAAAAGGTTCCTATGATCTGATCTTCGGTTCCTATTCCGCCAACGAACCCAATATCGAATTTGTTCCTATTATAAAACAGGAAATCGTCGCCATTCTCCCGATTGGGCATCCATTGAGCCGCAAAGAGGCTGTGGAAGCCACCGATTTTGCCGACTATCAGGTGCTTGGATACAGCCGCCACTCCGGTCTTGGCAAGTACACACGCAGTTTCTTCAAAGAACACGGGATTGCACCAAATTTCATCTGCGAATCCCCGGACGAAAACGGAATTGCCTCTCTGGTCGCACAGGGATTTGGGATTGCACTTGTCGCTGACGTTGACACCATTTATCGTGACGACATCTGCATACGCCCGCTGATCTCCAGTGAATCCTTCTCCCACACCGTCTACATGGGCTATATGCGCGGCAAATACCAGTTGCCGGCTGTCCAGCGGTTCATCGCCTTCGTGAGAAATGTACAGGCGTGATCCGGGTTGATGGCTATATCGGAAACCCGGTTATTTGCACGGAAAGATGTAAAACTTTTATTCGCAAGCCAGGGTTGTGACAGAGGGAGTACAGAATGAAACTTTTGTGAGGATTGCGTAAATTTATCTGTGTCCCAACTTGGACTGTCAGGTTATGTACATTCATCAATGGACTGCCCGCACAATGTGTCCGCCTATAAAACACTCGCTTTATCTGTCTCTAGCAGGAGTAAATACCAGAAAATCAGCATCGTTTATTGCAGGCTCAAAAGTCAAAAAGGTGGTTGACTTTTGACCTGCTTCTCTGCTGATTTTCTGGTATTAACTCCTGCACGATACAGATAAGAAGTCGTGTGTTTTATAGGCGGACACATTGTGCGGACTGTCCATTTTTGAATGAACATAAGTAATCGTAAAGTCCAAGTTGGGACACAGATAAATTAGCAATTCGAACAAGTTTCATTCTGTACTCCCTCTGCCGCAATCCCGGCTTGCGTAGAAACACTTATTTCTTTCCGTGCAAATAACCGGGTTTCCTTTTCTGCATAACGTCCCGGGTTACGCCTGTACATCTCTCACCTGCCCTCGGTCTGCTGACAGACGAATTGGATAAATGACTTTGCCACAGGGGAAAGGTAATGTTTTTTCAGGGTAGCGAGATACACCGACCGCTCGTACACCGGATGGCTGATCTCGAGTGTCTTTAGGTTCAGTGACTTTAAGATTGGGATATCCGGCATGACCGCGATCCCGAATCCCTGTGCGACCAGACCTGCCATACTGGAGTCCTCCTCCATCTCAAAGGCAACCTTCGGGAACTGATTGATCTCCTCAAACATCTGGTCAATGACCGGACGCAACCCGCTTCCTTTTTCAAAATAAATCTGTGGGTACGCAATTGTGTCCCGGAGATCTACGCTGCCATGGATAGCAAGCGGATGGTCTTGCGGCACTGCCACAACAAGCTTCTGATTTCCAATTTTCCGAAATTCGATATCCGGTTCTCCCTCCTGATAGGAAGAAAACACGATGTCATATTTATCTTCTTTTAATCCCGCTAAAATATCTCCGGTCGTTCCCACCGTAAAATGAAAGTCGATATGGTAATCCGGGTAAGTATCCAGAAAGTTCCGCACCATTTTTGGTGTGAAATTGCTTCCCATTGTATAAATATAGGCAAGATGGATGATACCCTCTTTGCTTCCGTTCAGTTCCCTGGTTCTCTGTACCCCCTCCTCGAGCACTTTTAAAGATTCCTCCACATAAGGAAGAAACAACTTTCCATAACGTGTGAGCACAATATTTCTTCCCTTTTTTTCAAAAAGCCTTGTGCCAAGTTCTTCTTCCAGCTGCGCGATCGCGTGGCTTAAAGACGGCTGCGTGATAGAGAGCATCTGTGCGGCTCTCGTGTAATGTTCTTCCTGTGCTAATATCTTAAAATACTGAAGCTGATTTAAATTCATTGTATGCCTCCATTATTACCACTTTTCTATTTTACCGGATCAAATGCATCTGCTCGATGACCCAGCTTTCCTCTTCCATATGATATTCACTGCCACAATAAGGACATTTTTTCTGCCGTACCGCGTCAAAGCTGCCGCCACAACCCGGACAGGAAACGGATGTAATGGAAAATCCAGGTGCTTCCTGTTTTTCCACATTTCTGCGAAATGTAACATCAATGCAATCACCGCTCTTTTTCACTTTTCCATGCTCCTCGTAATGGTTTACCCACCAGGTCCGCACCGACATGTGCATAATATTTCCCTCCATGCGGATTCCATTCAGACAGATCCCATTCGTATAAGTCATTTCCAGAATGTCAGAAAAAAGTGGCTCGCGCGCATCTGCACGGTAACAGGCAAGCTCCTCCGGTTTTTCGGCTAATACCGCCATACGCACAAGTGAAACAAGCTGTCCTTCAAATTTGTCAAAAGAAAAATTTTTGTCATAGCGCAGCATTGTGTTTTTGATTTTCCGTTTTGAACTGCCCCATTTTAATATAGGTAAATGCTTCATTCCGTCGTGATCAAAAAGTGTTGCCACCAGACGGATATCCGCAACGATAAATCCAAGAAAACCTCCAACCAGTACCGCAGCAAAATAGCTGGCAAGCAATATGAGGGGCAATGGTTGTCCTCCTCTGACAATATTTGCAATCAACATCACCAGAAATACACCGGACATGGAAAATGTCATCGACTGTCTGAAGATCTGTCCATTTTTTGCGCTGGAATTACTTCTTATAAAGAAAAGATTGATCACTCTTGGGAACAAATCTTTGATCTGAAACACAGTGCCACAGTATGGACACCCCTCCCCTAATTTTGAGACAGAATTCACTGCCCCACAGTTTGGACAGGTCACGCGGATGAACTGGGTCTGCGCCTCATTCGGTGAATGTGCCACGATCTCGTACATCGCCATCTCCGTATCCCGCTCATAAACCGGTCCATTCTCATTTTCAAAAGAAAGTTTTCTGGATACATTCTCATACATCATATCCGTTGTGTACCAGAGAGATTTTCTCGATACCTTGCCTGTTCCGTAGCTGGTTCCTTTGGACGGTACAACACTCTCATGCAGTTTCAGTCCCTTTTTGTCCAGACGTTCCTTCTGCAATTTGAGAAAATACGCCGTATCGCCGTCACAGTCCTGCGGTGTAATTCCTTTTTCATACCACAGATTCAGTTCCTTTGCAAAACGGTCATACATGCCGCGCCCCTTGTCCCACTCCGGAACAAACTCCTCAAACGCTTTATTGTCTTTCCAATACTTCACAATCCATTTCACACCGACCGCACAGAGCACCACCCCGACTGCCAAAAGTCCAAGTTTCAACACAGATGAAATCTCCATTGTCATAAAGGAAGCTGCCAGCACCCCCGCTGCAATAAACGCTGCTCCTTTGAAAAGTTCTCCTCCGTCTGCCTCGCTCGCAGAATCTCTTTTCTGTATACTGATTCCCGAAAAAAATGCCATAATGTTCCCCTCTTATTTTCACTTCTTATTTTTCCATAATAAATATACCTCTCAAATTATAAATCAATCTATAGATTTTTTCTATCATTTCCGGACAAAATAACAATTGGACATTTTTATCATTTCCATATAAGTTGAATGTAACGAGAAGGTCACTTTACCTCTCATTTGTTAAAAAATTAACGTCTGCCCACGTTATTGATTCCTCAGATAATATTTCAAATAAGGAGATTATTTTACGATGAAAACCAAATATCCACATATTTTTGAACCAATGACCATCCGCAGAATGACCGTAAAAAACAGAATCGTCATGACACCTATGGGAACCAACTACGGTGAGCAGAATGGTGAAATGAGTTTCCTTCACATTAATTACTATGAGCAGAGAGCCAAGGGTGGTACAGGCCTTTTGATCGTTGAGAACGCAAGCGTGGATTCTCCGCAGGGTTCCAACGGAACGACACAGCTTCGCATCGACCTTGACAATTATATTCCAAGACTTTTCAAATTGTGTGAGAGCGTACACAAACATGGAGCCTGTATTGCGATCCAGATCAATCATGCAGGTGCTTCCGCAATGTCTTCCCGTATTGGAATGCAGCCGGTTTCCGCATCTGATGTACCTTCCAAGGCAGGTGGAGAAATCCCTAGACCTCTGGAAAAAGAAGAGATCCTCCACATTGTAAAAAAATATGGCGAAGCAGCAAAACGTGCGCAGATCTGTGGTTTTGACGCAGTGGAGATCCACGCCGGACACTCTTACCTGATCAGCCAGTTCCTCTCGCCTATCACAAATAAGAGAACAGATGAATTTGGTGGTTCCGCTGAAAACCGTGCAAGATTTGCAAAATTAGTCATCGAGGAAGTCCGTAAACAGGTTGGACCATTCTTCCCAATCTTCGTCCGCATCAGTGCTGATGAGTTAATGGAAGGCGGTAACACCTTAGAGGATACCTTAGAATACTTACAGTATTTTGAAAAAGAAGTTGACGTATTTGACGTTTCCTGTGGTTTAAACGGTTCTATCCAGTACCAGATCGACGCTAACTACTTACCGGACGGATGGCGTTCTTACATGGCAAAAGCCGTAAAAGAAAAATATGGAAAACCTTGTATAACCGTTGGTAATATCCGTGATCCGAAAGTTGCAGAAGATATCCTTGCAAGAGGTGACGCAGACTTCATCGGAATGGGACGCGGACTTATCGCTGATCCTGAATGGGTAAACAAAGTAGAATTCGGCAATGAGTGCGATATCCGTAAATGTATCTCATGTAACATCGGCTGTGCAGGACACAGAATCGGTTTAAACCAGCCAATCCGTTGTACTGTAAACCCAGCCGTTAACACCGGTGAAGATTACATGAAACATAAAGTGAACAAACCTTGCAACGTTGTTGTCATCGGTGGTGGTACTGCCGGTCTTGAAGCAGCCTGTACCGCAGCAGAAGTTGGATGCACAACTTTCCTGATCGAGAAAAAAGCAGAGCTTGGCGGACTTGCTTCCGTAATCTCCAGGATTCCAGACAAAAAACGTCTGGCAGACTTCCCGAACTATATGATCCACCGTGCAAGAAAACTTCACAACTTATTTATTTTTACAAATACAGGTGCAACCGCAGAACTCGTTAAGAGCTTAAACCCGGATATCATTGTAAATGCAACCGGTTCTGTTCCAACACTTCCTCCGATCACAGGTCTGCATGATCTTGTTGACAAAGATGGCACAAATGTTGCAACTGTATTAAAGATGATCGAGCGCCTGAATGAGTATCCAGAAGACATGACCGGTAAAAAAGTTTCCATCATCGGCGGTGGTGCTGTAGGACTTGACGTTATGGAATTCTTCACCGAGAGAGGTGCAGAAGTTTCTATGGTTGAGATGCTTCCAATGATCGGTAATGGTCTTGATCCTGTCACAAAATGTGATACAAACGCCAAAATGGCAAAATACCATGTAAAACAGATGACAAACACTGCTTTACAGGAAGTAAAAAATGATCGTTTCATCGTGAAAAATCCAGAAGGTGAGATTGAGGAAGTTCCATTCGACTATGGTTTCATCTGTCTTGGTATGAGAGCAAACACTCCTGTTTTAAGTGAAATCGAGGAAGCTTTCAGCGATACAAACGTAGAAATCGTTAATATCGGAGACAGCAAACGTGCCCGCAGAATCATCGAGGGTACAGAAGAAGGTAGAAATATCTTAAACGTACTTGCCCGTCACGATTATTTATAAAATAAACCTGTCTCCCCGGGAGACACTGTCTGCCATCCCCCCTTCCTGGCAGACAGGATGAAGTGCCGCAGGGCACATACAAAAAATCCAACCAGTTTTGTGCTGGTTGGATTTTGTTTACCAAACTCATAGTTGAGTTCTTCATTTTTTTCAATCTTTAAAACATTTTTCACCTTAAAAATTCCTCCATTCTACTACAATATATTTATGGTTAATATCCCTTACAGCCAGTAAGGAATTATCC